>ENA-UOUE01001416-UOUE01001416.1-compost-metagenome-genome-assembly--contig:-NODE-1416-length-15213-cov-11.742600_pt1 | contig 15213 bp, 17 predicted proteins | sample MGYA00238146_ERZ747223 | MGnify/ENA primary metagenome ERZ747223 (study PRJEB28781, sample SAMN06268865) | compost metagenome | isolation source: single cell | place: USA: California, Emeryville, Joint... | reverse complement strand
TTATTCGATGAAGTTTTTGTGTCCATAGTGGCTACGTAATGAGGAAGTCTGAAAAAATTTTTTATTGAGCAAAAAAAATTTGCAGAAATTTTATTTTGTTAATTGAATTGGATTTTGGATAGAAAGAAGATCCAATGCAAATCTTAGATTTATTATTCCTCTTAGGTTAATTTCAGCTTGAATTCTTGCAAAAGATAGCATAAAGAAAAAGGAAACTGTAGTTTCCTCCTCTAGGGATTATTGCACAAATTAATACCTTCATATTATTTCAAATTTTATTAGGTTGATCGATACATTTTTGCTTGGTTCCATTTGTTATTTGACCAAACATCCGTTTTGTTTTGTTCGTAGATTTGTGAAGAAGAAAAGGGAAAAATAAGTTCAAGTTTTGCATCTATATAGATTAATATGGTTATAATCTTATCTTATGCGCTTTAGTTCTCTGCAATGAAGGTGCTGGGTTGATCTCTCGAAATATAAGAAGTTTACTGTCCAAAAAGATTGCCATAAGGAATAAAATACAGGTAAAAAACGTAGAAAATTGCAATTTGTCAAGAGATTTGGCTTGCGAATTAACTAATCTTTTCTGTTCCGTACATATAAAGAATTCATTACATTGCTTAATTACATTATTCTTGAGTTGCTTATGAAATAAAAAAGTATATTGAGAAACATGGAGACGACTGTACCCAAAACCATTAGAAATCACTGAGAAAAATAATTCTCAGGGAAACAAGAGAGGGGAAAAAAATGAAAAATAATTATCTCTGACTATTACATATGAGATTGATTCTGACTGTAGTGACGATACTTCGATTCTTTGATTTTCTAACGAATACATGTTATCCTTCGACTGAAAAATGATTTTTCTCTTACTTGTTCAAGCTCTTTGACCTTCTCTTTTCGATTTCGCAAATCATCCTTTTTTCTATCAGAGTCTTTCTTTTTCTGAATTTCAGGGAGCATTTCGTATCTCCTGTTCGTCAATTTCACCATTTCCTCTTTAGTAACCTAATACAGAAAAAACGTTATCATTAAAAATGAATGAATTTACGCTCACCTTAGTTCTAACACCTCCAGCAAGTCTTTCGATGAGCGCTGGGTTAGGTTCACGAGACTTCTTGCGTTTATAATCAGAGACTTCGAATTTAAATGTTCCTATATGATTAGGGAAGTTTTGATCATTCACATCTTGAGAGGCCTTCATATCCGAAAATGTGCGATTAGATGGTTCAGTGCCACCAGTCTCTTTAGTGGATTTCGTTCCTTTATATTCCATCATCTGTTTTCTTATCTGAAACAGCTCTTCTTTGGTTTTTTCAGGCCCCTTTTCTTTCTTGGATGCATACATCTTCTCCCTATCCAACCTCTCAGCAAGGCCTTTTTTTCGTTTTTTAAACATGTCTGCAAGAGACTCACCGCCTTGCTGATTCTTATCATCCCAAACGATTTCAAAGGCTTCACTTTTAGGAAGAGGCTTCTGACTCTTCGCTGAAGGAGTCTTACTAACTCCAATAGTTTGCTTGTCATTAAGGGCAGCATTTTTCTGTCGCTGTGGAGGAAGGTTAATCCCGGCACTTTCTTCATTAAATTCATCCATGATGATTTCCTCAGTCAGCACAATCTCATTTTTAGGGGCACTTTTTTGAACTATATTTTTCGTTTTTCGGTCTTTTTCAGGTTGCTTTATCTGGATTTTCTCTAAATTTTCTCCTGTAAACAATGGTTGGGTTTGCAACTCAACTTTTTTTTCCTGCCTAGGGGTAATTGATCTTTCAGTCGTCATTTTCTTATGGCTGGGAGTCTCTCTTTGAGGTTCCTCTTTTCCTTGCCTTCCCTCAAATTTGTCAGACTTTGAATGTTGGCTGAGCTCGCATGGCTGTGGAGTAGTATTGCCACCTTTCTTCGCTCTCTCACTTTCAGGTTGAGGCCTTCCTTTCTCAGCTATCTCTCGTTTGGGCTGTTTTTTCTCTTCCTCAAGCTTCCTTAGGAAGTTTTCCTGATCTTCAAGATAATTTTTTATTTCCCATTTATTGCTCGTATCACCATTTTCTTCAACTCTTTCTTGAACCTTTTTCGCGTTATTATTCGGAGTAGCAGTTGCAAAGCCATTTGGAATATTATGTGGGACCTGACCCTGGAGACTGCTAGGGGGATGTAAATGATCTTGTGAAAACCACCTATTATTTCCTTCTTCTGCGTAAACTGCATAGGGCTGAGCAGAGTATGGCTGTGGATATCCAGGGTGATAACCCGGATTTGTTGCAATCTGGTAAGGATGAACAACAACTTGAGGCATTACGAACTGAGAAGTTGGCATCTGAGGATGGAATGCTTGAGGATGATATTGCTGATAGGCTTGAGGATAAGGGAATGGATTATATTGAGCGTTATATTGGGGATTAGTATATTGAGGATTGTATTGAGAGTGAAACATCTGCTGGTTTGGAATTTCGACTGTCGGAAAATAGCCTGGCGGAGTCTGCATAGGCTGATTATACATAGACGCGTGAGTGCCTGGGCCTTGCATCCAATTCGTAGATTGCTGAAGGTATCCCACTTCTACCTGCTGTGATTGAGCTAAAGGGTTCACGTACATTGCTTGTTGAGATTGTGGCCACATCATTGGTTGATTCAAACTTGATTGAACTGAAGGCTGAATTTGAGAGTTTTGAGAGCTTTCAGATCTCTCAGGGTCAAATTTATTCTTCTGCTGAGTTTTTGGAGTCTGACTGAAAGTGTTCCCTTCCTCTCTGTTAGAGGGAGTTTTTGGCCTTGTTATCTCAAGAATCTTACTTTTCAGGTTGCCAGTTCTCGCGCTCTGTGTAGGATTGGTCTCATTGTTGGTGTCCTTGCTTCTATAATTAGAGAGTGGTTGAGGTTTGTTCTCAGTTTTAAGAGAAATATGAGAACTATCTCGCAAAACTCTTTGGCTAACAGCATCGTGCTCATTGACGTCATTAGTGTTAGTTATTTTGTTGGGATAGGGTTTTGAGTGTTGTATTTTTTGTGTTTTCCCATGTATTTGAGAGTAAGTTTGCAGCTGCTTTGGCTCCTCTGGAAAAACACGAAGTGTTTGTTTAGAACTGGGCTGACCTCTTAATTTAACTTCAACGATTTGGACGTCTTCTTCCCCAGATTCTGATGGCTGTTCGATTTGTTGTCTTTGAGCCCATTTGGCCGGCTGTTTTTGTCTTTGAGAGTATTTCTCACTCAATGCAGTTCGTCTATCTTCATAAGGATGAGAAGGTGGGTATTCCTCAAGATCTTCTTCTTCTTGCTGCTCGTCATAATAGTCATAATCTGTCTCTTCTACATTGCTTTGACCCCCATCAAATGCTTCTTCGTCTTCGAGATCCTGCTCATTCTCTTCATCTGCATAATTCTGATGTTGATCATCTTCGTCGTATTCCTGCTGCTCATTGTCGTCATATTCTGCGTTTTGGTTATATTCAGATTGATCTTGTTCCTCATATTCACCATCTGGTTCGTATTCTTCCTCATGTTGCTGCTCTTCTTCTGAATAGCTCTGTTCCTGATATTGATACTGATTATATCCATTCTGTTTGATAGGTTTCTGAGTTTTATGGTGAAAAATTGAAGAGTAATCGACCTAAATTTGCTCGTATTAATTCATGCTGAAAATATTATCGAAAACAACTTGATATTCCTCTTGACTTCTTGGAGTTTCTGGAAGTTCACGATCCTCTTCCTCATAGTCGGGATAATTCATCATCATCTTATTAGATGGATTGCTGACTCCAGTGTTCTTCCATTGACGACTCTGTTGCTCTTTGGCCATCTGAGCTTTCATTTTTTCAGAATTTTGGTAAACTAAATTCTGATGATTTCTCGAGCTTAGGAGGATCAGGCTTAGCTGCAGAATACACTAAAATTTTATTTACTTCTGCTTCACTTGGCCATATGTTTCATTGCTTTCTCCTTCAAAGTAGTTCCCATATGGTTTATTTCTTCTCACATCCGCATCATACTCATCGTAAGCCTTATCAGTAATGTAAAATTCTTCGATAAATTGAATTGCGCTTTAATTACTTCATTTGCAGGTTCTGCTTGAAGTGTTTTTTGAGACTTTACAAAAATTCTACTCGTATTCTCCTTCCCTTTATTGCCGAAAGAGTCAAAATTAGCCATACCAGGTGGATAGTAGTATCCCAGCTGCTCATTTTGATTTCCTAGCTTAATTTTAGCTGTGTGTTTCAAGGGGAACGCTCACTGTATCCTGAAACTTCAGAGAGAACATTTGCCCTAGCTTGTGATGGCATACCCTTCTTCATATCTACATATTGTTCGTTTCTACTTTCCAGATATAATTGCTCCTATTTCAAAAAGAATGGATATAGCTAAGCTGCATTGTTGCTCTCGATAGATACTTCATGTTTGGTCGAATTCATTTGCTTGCCGGATGCAGTTCCAACGTAAGTAGAAGCTTTTTTTTGAGCTGTCTTTTGCTCTAAGAACTCATTCACAAGATTAGAGCGATGAGCATCTTCTTTTTTGGGTGTGATGTTGTATTGCCTCTCCTTTAAAGTTTTTAGCTAATGTGGGTATGAATATTACATATTCTTGTCCCACATTCATTTGGGTGTTTGAAGACTGCTGTTTCTGAGAAATCCAAGAATTATTTCTTTGTTTTGCGAGCGACGCCTCCTCTCTTGCAGGCTGTTTTTGCATCTGATACGAGTAGTTGATGCTCATTTTCAATCAACTCGAATGCGTTTAAACAAAATACTTTAAAATTCAAATTTTATTCCACACTCTTAGCTGTTTACAATCAAAGAATAACTACTGTGCAATTTTTCACAATTACGACAATGCAAATTAGATCACCGATACCTCACAAACTACGTATGCAATCGACAGATATAAGATCCCTAGAGCTTGAAAGCATTTTCCCACGCTGCATCCCAAAGAGAAAAGTTGTATTAAATAGATTTCTTGAATTATGTCGCTCTAAATACAGAAAAAATGAATGCTACAATTTCCCGTGATTTTGCATCATTTTCCAAGATCCCATTATGAAATGAGACAATGGTACAATGCATATAGCTTTATTTCTGTATAATACATTTAAGACAATTACAAGCGTCGAGGTACATAATAATTAAATAGGAAAAACATAAAACGCGATTTATCAAATGATTCTCACTCATGTGTCGTCTTTAAATACATAAATAAAATTTACACTATGTCGAATAACTTCATGCTCTCACCGACATTACCTCATCTTAAAACTCCCACCAGAACCAGCTCGGAGTTGCTGCCTATTCGGTCTGTGTATTATCGCAAACAGAAGCCCGTTAAACTGGATCCATTACAATTTGATAGCACAGGAAGCACAATGCAAACAAGTACATATATTCTCACTATAAGAAAGCACTCGCTCTAACCATGCTATCATTCTTATGACTAGTGTCTCCACAGCTGAGCAATGGATTTTCCCCTCTTGACATCCGCAGCGCTATGACAGAAGACACTGAGAAGAAAACGACGGTTTTATCTTCGCGACCGACTACATTCCGAACGACTTTCCACATGTTCTCAAGTACCACGAGGAGCCGCACAAAAAAGCACCCACAAATTGAGGAAACCCCTCGAAAGCCTTTCTTTAAGCCTCCTGCTCTTTCAAGTTCTGTCCCGATTAGCTCAGATGCACAATTTACAGTCAGAGAGTTTATTATTCAGATGCAAAAGGCTCAACCTCCACGAAATTACTTCTCAGATCAGGTATATGAGCATTATGGTTCTGAAAAAATTATCAATGATCCAATGCGTTTTACAAAATACGACCAACTTGCTGATCCAAACAGGTTTATGAAGAGGAATATCCACCAGAAGGATCTCCAAATACCGACTGAACAGGAGATTAAGCAGACGAATAGGCTTCGCTTTTCTGAAAATATCGCAGACCATGAAAACGAAAATACTGTTGCTATTCATTTTCTTGGAGCAGCCGCTCATAATATAAAGCATCTCGAGGTATATTGACTGGCAGCTATGTAAATTGTTCATACATTTGCTTTTTCCCACTTTAGGATTCATTAAAAACACTCATAAAGGAGATGGAGATTTTCCGCAGAGAGAAAGAGAGCTTTAAACAAGAGTTGAAGGACCTAGATGAATCTGATGAAAGAGTAAGAAGAGAACTTGTGAACACGATTATGTCAGGAATAAGGGGTTTCCGAGACAGTCTCAGACAGGACACTGTCGACAATCACAACGAAAAAATTAGGATGACAAAGGATTTAGTTTCTCTACAAAGAGATAAATTAAGTCTTGATCAAGGGATTCAAGAAGGACTGGAAAAACTACAGGCGACTGAAGTTGTTTTGATGGGTTTCGAAGCGTTTGATCTGCAGGCAGATGATCGAAATTTGGAGACAATTTCATTGCAAAATCTTCGGGGTGATATGCAATCCTCAATGACAAATCGGCCAATTATACATTAATCCCCGCATAAATTCTTCTGATCGACACAAAAGCGAAGTGCATTTGGATATCGGAATGCATCTCTGAAACCAATCATAACAAGTATAGAGTGATTCATATTATTAATGCAGCTATCAAATTCTTTTTTTTTTTAATTGTTTACGGGATTTAAACCTGAGATGCAATTTTTTCGGAAAGGTTTGTATACCTTTTGCATGCAGCTTTGAAATGAATTGAAGGTTATCACATTTTGTCACAATCACATTTAAAAATCATGTTGTAAGTTGAAAGTTTTAGAAATTTACCTCACTATGTAAGCTATTAAGAATAGTGAGGAGACAGCTCTGCATCATGTCTATGATGTCAAGGTTTTAAGCTCTTGTTAGAGATCGGCAACTCATTTGTAGATTGTGAAAATAAATATCATTTCCCTCTTTCTCAATCAATTTCAGAGAAATTATCATGACTAGTGATCATTAGAAGTTTCGGTTTTGAAATTTATTTGAAATAAATTGTCGGGTTCCATCCTTCTGCAATAAGATTTTAAAAAACTCAAAATTTGCATCAGCGCGAATAGGATGGAAACTACCACTACGCCTGTAACAAGCAATGAAACGACTGCCGAGTCGATTGACCAAACCCAAACTCCAAAAGGTATAGTCATCTTTATTTAAAGGCGATTTGAAATTTTCGAATCCAAGAAATCAAAAGTGATGATGCCATTACAAGGCATTTCAAAGATTACAACGGTCTGTTAGAGTACTGCATCAAGCTAATGGAAGAAAATAAGAATTTATTATCCGAAAATCGCGATCTACACAAAGCCAGCGAAATGATCGTTAAAATGGGCATTGAATTACAAGAGCAGAATGAAAATCTGAAAAATGAAAAAGATAAACTCGTGGAAGGCAGTATATCTATGATGGAATTCAATCAAGAATTGATGGAAAGTAAAACAAACCTAGAGGAAGACCTTCGAGACATAAAGAAGCGTTATGCTAATCTTCTTGATTTACTTTCTGCTGGAATCCAACGACAATTACTCGAGCTCGGAGATGACGATAATGAAACCGGGCAAGGAGACCATGGCAACCAGGCCACTGCTGAATGAATCAAAAAGAGAAAGAAAACAGCAAATTTTCGACTTGATAATGACAATATGTCCTACTCTTTCCATTTATTTGGATATTAGTGTCTGGATAACCTTCATTTTCTGATAAATAATAGTTAGCGAGCGAACCTACTTTTTTTGGTTGTAAATTGCAAACTAGAAGAGTTTTATAATTTCAGCAAATATGTCTGATTATGTCTGAGCCTTCTAAAAGAAAGAGTATTTCGTTCAATTGCGAGATTTATATTGAAAAAAGGTGGGGGGAAGTCTGAGAGAATCTCAAAAAAAAAAAAACCTCAAATGATGAAAAATCATAATGTGCTGCATATAACTTGTTAAAATTTAGATTTGATTCGTCCTTTAAGCGTGGTGCTCTCGCTCTCGAGTGCACGGAGCAATTTTGAAGAGTTTTCTACAATCTATTGGCAGTTTTAATGTCCAATTTATAAGAATATCTCATTACTTTGCTATATGCCTTTTCCGATTCTTCAATCATGCGGTTGTATTCATTGATCACGGTCTCTTTTTCTTTTAAACTGCTGTTCTGAAATTCATATTCCATTTTGAGGTTAGCAATTTGTTTTTCCAGATTCAATAAGTTTTGACGATCTTTCAGGACTTCACCCGTTAGCTCGTCCCGATCTTTCTGGAGTCCCTGAATCCCTAACTTCCAATTTAGAAAGCTGTCTCTTGATAATAGCAATTACGTTGCTTCAGTTGTGACAATGCATGATCCTCCATATTCGATTTGAATATTTACAGTTTGATGATTTTATTTAATTTTTTTATCTACTAACAAATTATGAAGATTGACGCAAATCCATAGGTTATCAGCATGGTTCCGTTCGTATCTATACTTCGTCCTATCTCCCGTCGATTAGACTCAAAATGCTAAATTATTTGAGACTTCTTAAGTAGTCTGATTGCTATTGGTGAGCGAGCGAAAGTCTGATAATACACGAATACAAAAGTATCATATGGAAATCGAAACAATTTGCGTTTTCACAATCTTCATTGAAAAAAATCCAGAACACTAAGCTGATTGAATATCTATCTAGCAAAATTAGAATTTCACTAAACCAGATTTCTTTAGATAATGCTCATAAATTGTTGCCTCCATCTTATTCAATGCACCGTTATGGCCGCAAGAGAGTGGAAGGAGGTGTCCCAATGTCTGGAAGCTCAAATGACTTCCAGCGGGAGCCTCTATCGTGATAACTTGGTTCGTTGCTGGAGAGGTGGCGGAGGACTGCTTATCCATTTGTGTAGATTCGACTCCTTGGCTAAAGTTCCCTTCTTTAGCTTCTTCTTCTTCCTTACCAAAGTGTTTATTATAGGCAAGCACTAACTTCTGATAAATCGAAGGGAACACATTTGAAATGAGTTCTAAGTCTTCCATGACCTAGTAGCAAAAAAGTTGAGTGAATCAGATTTACATTCCGGCTATTACTTTTGCTTCTAATGGGAGTAAGTTTCTTGGTTTTTGTGAAGCAATAACATTGTCAAGTCGACGAATAAATTCTTTAATGCGATGCTATTTGATGACTTGTTACTTCATTAGTCAATGCGTTTAATGTTACCATGGCTTGCTTATGGAAAAATTCTATTGTAACATTAGGATATTCAAAAATCTGTCTCAAGGGGAAGTAGGAACCCCATATCTCAAGGCTGGTCAAGAATTCCTAAGGGCAAAATTATTAAATTCGTAACCAGGAAAATTTACTTTGAATGTTCCATAACTATCCTTCGAGGTAAATACATCCACAAGGTATATGCCTCCGGCCTCCAAACTCCCAAAAAGTGAAAATAACTATCAAATCCATGTTATAACAAAAGCTAGTTGATTGATTGCTACCTTATAGGTCAGTCTTTGAAGATTCTCGGAGTTCTTTTCCTCATCACCAAGCAAGTTCAAATATGAGACTACATTATTATTTGCAGGCAGATTTGAAATATCAATAGGGTGCTGCAGCTTTTCCAAGGGATTGCTGTTCCTGTCTATATGGACGCTCTCGTCTAAATATCTGCTATCATTTACAAATGACACACTGTCATCCAAGTTCACTTGTTTGATAGTTTTCTTCCTTAGATGTGGTTTCATAGGACTTACTGAAGTCTCCTGAATATCTTCAAGGCCATTTCCTTCTCTCTCGATCACAGACATATTGACCGAACTATCAAGACTGCCCCCGGAGATGTGATCTTTATTATCAAGACCGGTTAGGCGGATGGGTGACCTCAGCTTTTTTAATGATTGGTCCGTACTTCCCGCTCTTCTAGGTTTTTTTCTGGGTAGCTGCTGGATTTTGGACATCTCCACAAATACTTCCGATACACGCCGCAATGAATTAAATAATATTTTTGTCTGAGCTGGAGTAAGAAGCTCGAGCTCTTCATTCTTTTGCTCATTTAATGTATTATAACCTGATTTGAAATAGTTCTAATTGCTGATGAGAAATCTGCGAATTATAATCAAAGTGTTACAAAAAAGCTGGGTCCTTTCTTCTCAGTATTTGGGTCATCACCGAAAATACGTTCGATGATTCGGCGAGTGATGCTGTAGCGGAGAGATGCTAGAAGAGGAATCATCTCATCTTTAGGGTCGAATGTTATGATTTTAAAGCAGGGGGCCTGAATGAAGTTTTCGCTTGTATCATCATTCCATCCTGTAATCATTTGGTACAGTATGCCGAGAAGCCTTCCAAAACTATACGTGGCAACATCCGTCAGTGATGAGAATGTGCGATCAGCACAGACATAGTCTATGTTTGCGTGCCTTGCCAAATGAGAGGCAATCAAACCTCCAAGGGATTCGCCGTGAACACCAATCTTTTTGACATTCATTTCGGCTCGAAGGTAATTCACAATCGCCTCACCATCCTTCTTACAGTTCTTGCAAGGGAATCATAACTAACGAGTTGAAACAGTAATTTAGTGTTACTTTGGGAGTTGGTGACCCTCCACTTCGGCCGTAGCCACGGTAGTTCCATACAAACACATTCATTCCTTTGTTGATGTAGAATTCGATCCACTCGCTCTAAACCCCCAAATTATATTATTAGAAAATAGCTACCCAAACAGCAGATACCTCGTAATACATGAACTCATAAATGCCTGCGTTCGGATTGCAAAATATCATAGTGGGATTGGAGACTCTATTCCTCGCTAAAACGATAAGCTACTTGCTCGAGAAGTCATATATTTACCTGACCTATCGAAGACTTCCACCGAATCTTCGACATTACCGATTCTGATTGAAGTTTGGTGCTCTGGTCCCGCTCTATTGGTATCTTCAGCATCTTCGTTAGCTTTACCCATTAACACCATGCTTTAAACCCAGGAATAAATTAAAATAGTTAGTAAATCCATGTACCAGTCTAAAGTCACTCCTTTTCCTACCTGCAATTGTATACGCCTTCCTTCGTATCTTGTCTCAAGCTCTTCTCGGATCTACATAACAAATCCCTTATGAGAATAAACACCAAAAGAATCCCTTGCCTGATCAATAGATCCAAGAGAGTCATTTGTCAGCCATCGATAGATTGAGCTAAAAAACCTCTTTTTAGCAGTTATATCGTCTAAGTCAATTTTTATTGATCGACAAATCTGCAGAATGTCTGTCCCTTTTGTTTTATCTTCGAAAAAGAGGAGTGTACCGTCTTGATTTATGAGCAATACAATTAGTAATTGCACAAAAATGATGGAATTTAGTATACCATAGCTCCTGGTTAGATCAATTCTTTGTTTAAGTATTGTCCATAATGGGAAAACGTCAGCCGAATGCGAAGTTTTTTTGATAATATTTGCGTCTTTCAGGACTTTTTGTAACTCTTCAAATTTAACTGAGAGTTTCCTTTGATTTTTGCTTAAAGTTCGATGAATAAGCTGTTTGCTGAAAATATGACAGAGCGAAGAGATCAATTTTCTGATTTCAAACAAATCCATGTAGGAATCCCAGGTCTTAGACTGGCTATCGGTCAGAATATACTCGGTTAATGATTCCAAGTGGAATATTTTATCTTTTGTTTTCACTGCCATTTCTCTATAAGTATGATATCATGGTTCATGTAAAAAGTAAGCAAAATGTGGCTACTTCGCGAAATGAAATTCGATGTTTCTCCTCCATAGCCAAGAAGATCCTGGAAATGTCACCATTCTGCAAGCGGTGTAGATCATGCGATAGAGGACGAAAAGTACAATCTAAATAGTTCAGATAAAGGTGTCCAAAATAATTAGATACTCCGAATGAAATGTAAGCAGGGAATAGTATATGAGTTGTGTAGTAAACCGCTGTTAGAATTCCGAACACAATCAGCAAAGCGAGGCATACGAGACCTCCCAATATGATTTTAGAGAGATGTCGATTAAGGAAAGACTGATTCTGGATGCTTTGAGGTTGTGACTGGTTCATTATCGTATTTATTGCAAGGCTTTATACTTAAAAATTTGTATTTTATTTATCTCGTGATCAAATCACAACTGCTATTGCTGTATATCATCACTCTTTATTTGTTCTCTCGTTGCCTCTCAGCCTGACACAATGAAACAGCCAGGCATCTTTTAAACCCAACCTTGCTAATTTGCTAAGAAGGGTTTATCTCAGGAGGCCGGTTCCATCTGTCATTCGTACCGATTGATGGATGATCTGAACAGAAAAACAATATTTACTTCAAAAAAAGCCTTGGATATGCACAAAGAGAACTCAAACTATGAAACTAAAGATGATTTTGAAGTACTTTTGTGTATTCTCGAAACATGCTTACGGGATTATGTGTGATTGTTGAGCTGCTAGCTTAATCTTGATGAAACTATTTCTTTCTCGAAGTCAAGCCTTTGTTTCCAGCAAATTATACATTCGTGGTGAGAAGCCCTTGCGAAACCAATCTGATATCCCCCACACCTGTAATAGAGCTCAATCTGAAACGAATTAAAACTTGGCTGATTAGATTTTATTTACATAAATAAAATTATTTTCAATGTACACAAGAACCATACTCTACTGATAAACCTAATTTATGAACTGCTCTGTGCATTTTACAAACAATTCAGCTCAAGTTCCTGGAATGAAGCTCCTGTCCAATGTAATCAGCGAAAATCAGTCTCAAAAGCCTCAATACCTCAGCCTTAACAGAAAATTACCGCCATCACGCACACCTGACAGACTATTTTATAACGACTATGTCCTCAACAAAACTCCTTCAATTAAAGGCATGACGGACAGACTACAACAGCAAAATCATCGACAAAATCTTAGTATACCTCCTCCAACAAAAAATAAACCGGCAGATAAAAGTTTGACTCGCAATAAGCTGAGCACTAAACGGTTATTAGACATCTCAAATAGAAATATCATCGCACGATATGAAAGCGCGAAGCATGAGAACAGTTTCTCATACTCACGTACAAAAAAATCTGCGGAGAAAAACTACTCTCGAGGCTCCGGTGCAACACCAGGAAGGGATTTTAGGCGTTTACAACCTATTTCTAACTCGAAGATGTACAAACCGAAGTTATCAGAATTGGGTTCTGGAAATTTACTCAAGAATGAAATTTTTTTGAAGGCTCCGCCTGCTGGATCTGGCCAAAACCAAAGTATTAACAGCAGCTTTCAGCAAACGAGAAAGAATAGTCTTGCTCAAGTGAATTCGAGTCTACCGTCAGACGGAGTACCATCGTCTTTTTTGACATCTATCGGATCCACCGGAGTTGGAGGCACGTTTATCACTGATCAACCAATGGAAAAAGATGGGCCGAAAGTTCGCAGGTCACAGCACAATCCAAGAGCTGTTCTGCATCCACTTGCCGAAAGCAACATCCCTACTCAAAAGTTCACGAGATTAAGCCAAAAGCCAAGCAACCAATTACATGGAACCAACCCCTCTCTAAAGTTTGATAGTTACCGTCGTGCAAGAATGCAGTACCAACAATATAAAGAGAGAAATTTATCAATGAATCATAACAATCGTTCTTATAATCTGAATAATAGATCAAAAGGTAAAAGTCATCATCTCTAAGGATTCAAACTAACCTTATTTTCACTAGATTTCAAGCAGTTAGACACTTCTGGTGACCAAGAAGGGAACTTGGATCATTCACAGATTACAAATAGAACAGTGCGAAGTGACAACAAAGCTCTATCTAAACGAAACTCTACATCAAATATGAGTTTATTGGACGTGATTCGGCCTGCTTTTGAGTCTAATCGCCACAACAACTCATTTTCCATTGGTGAGAGATTTTAAATCAACATACATGCTAAATTTTCACTTTTGCTCCTTAGATGAGGCATTTGATCGATTAAATGAACTTACCTTAAAGAACCGGAGTGCTCGGAATAACTTGTTAAAAATTCAGCAAAGTGTATTAGAAATGAACGTGCAGGTAATATATCATATCCCTTGTGAATCTCGACTCAAGTATGTTTTCTCTTAACCAGCGAAAAAAGATATTAGCAGATGATTCAGCTAGAGCCACAAAGGAACATGTACAGACAGAGCCTCATGAAATAGATCGAAACATTTCTCCGAACTAAGAGTCCAGATTGACTAATTCACTTTGATCCAACCACAACCTTTCTCACAGTCTTTTGTTCTTCTTTCAGCGGCTATACATTAGGTTATATTTAATAATAATTGTAAATCTCTAGTTATCTAATAAAATTTGCTCCGAATCGCAGAGCCTGGCCGTTGTTGCGACACTTAATTGTAAAAAAATTTTCGTTTATTTTGAAATCGTCTATTTTACTCTTATTATATCCAAGACGCATCTATCAAACACTTTTTGTCAATTTTAAGCATCCGATGCCTTTCAATTTCTTTGTAATAACCAACGAAAATGGAATCTCTCGATCAGCATGCAGCACATAAATAAACTCTTTTCTCTTAAAACCACTCGACTAGATAACAGCATAGTAATTTCTTTGTGTTTTTGCTAATCTTTATGCTTCTTCTTTTTACAGTTTTGAATCGAATTTAGTAGGATCCAACAAAAAAAAAATATATTTGGGCTTCAAATGGAATAACCAGATTTGAACTTTCGAATCTATTGAATAGGCTCTTAATCATCTTCTTTAATCGCAAACTTTGGATATTTTTCAACTACATTGTTCCAATTTATTTCGCCTTCAACAAGATCCCTGATTACATGATGAACCTCATCAATCTATTTCAGGAATTTTAGCATTAAAATGATCATTGCAGAAGAGGAATTACCGGTACTCTCACTTGAAGGAGAGTATCAATTTCTCTGAGTGTGACCGTTTGATCGGTGAGTGTTTGCTGGTCGATCGTGATCGCGAATGGAATACCAAGTTCATCAGTTCTTGAATATCTCTTGCCTAATATATGAATACTTTTAGAAAAAATTAACGAAAGGTAGTTTCTTTACCAATGCTCGTGCCACTATCATCGACTTTTGAAGAAAGTCCTAACCGTTTCAAGTTTGTAGCTAGAGCGAGTTTTTAGATGAGAACAGCAAAAGGAATGGTTGGTTACATAATTTTTTAATATATTCTGCAAATTCTGGATGGGATACAATAGGTAAAATTGAAGTTTTATAAGGAGCAAGTTTAGCCGGAAGGCTTAAGTAAGTTCTCTTTTCGTTTCTCATTCTGAAGCGATGTTCTAGGATACAATAGAGTATTCTTCCGAGACCGA
>ENA-UOUE01001414-UOUE01001414.1-compost-metagenome-genome-assembly--contig:-NODE-1414-length-15229-cov-8.092001_pt1 | contig 15229 bp, 6 predicted proteins | sample MGYA00238146_ERZ747223 | MGnify/ENA primary metagenome ERZ747223 (study PRJEB28781, sample SAMN06268865) | compost metagenome | isolation source: single cell | place: USA: California, Emeryville, Joint... | reverse complement strand
ATGAAAATTTTACAGATGAAGGAAGATTTCTGTTGTGTCAAAAAAGAAAACCATAACCAGCGAGTCAATCCAGTTCTCTAGGGTGATAAGAATTTGAAATCTGAAGAGCAGAGAGCTCAAAGCCAAAAAAAAGAGCTATATTTCACAAAAATATGTCGCCAAGCTTGACATAACGCAAATCATAGGTATCTAATAAGAGGCCTTAAGAGGTAACCTCTCTACTTTAACCAATCTGCTTGTCAATCTTGTGCTATTTGCGAAAGAAAGCTGTACTAACTCTCTACACGACAATTTGGCTCAAGATCTGTATGACCCGAAGATTCCTTAAATTAATACCGTTGATATGAATCTTAGCTTTTCAAGAAGTAGAAGATGATTTCAGAATATGAGCTCTCGGTCTCCATACCAATGCCTCTATTCTCATGATGCTTTCTAAACACAGTAACGAAAAATTAGCTTTAACAAAGCTTTTAAAGCCGACTTTGCTCGAATCGAGGAGAATTGTAGGCGAAATCCTAAGACCTCCTTGAGAAGTCACGTATTTTAGCTAATAATGAGTGTGTTGAAGAACAAAATTGGATTCATGTTTTGCTATGATTTCATATTAATTTTCTTGTTTATCACAATTGTTGGAAAAACTCTTAGCAGATATAGAAAGGAACTATATATAAACAGACCTCTGACCTCATACCAAGGATATCAAAAAAAAAGAAAAAGGAATTACAAAATTTGTAATCAATCTCACATAAATATGTTGCTTTCCTCTGTGCCATTAGATCTCTTCTTTATTTGTATAATGATATTCCAAAATTGGGGAAGAGCTGGCTCCCATTCAGGTTCGAATAATAAGCAATGCAATTTGGACTTACTTACAAAAACTTGATTTAGAAAGAACCTCGATTGGTACGGTAGGTGCTGCTGCATTGAGTCAGAACACAACTTGGACTAACCTACAAACATTAAATTTGGAACGGAACTGGATTGGTGCGGAAGGAGCTATTGCATTGAGTCAGAATACAACTTGGAATAACCTCCAAACCTTAAATCTGACATGGAACTCGATTGGAGATAACGGAGCTACTGAGTTGAGTCAGAATACAACTTGGACTCACCTACAAACCTTAAATTTGGAAAGCAACTCAATTGGAGATAAAGGAGCTACCTTTTTAAGAAAGAATCAGAAATGGCCTAAAAACATTCAAATAATAAGATAGTAGTTCTTTTTCTAATCATGTTGCATATAGCTTCAGCTTCCATATTCGAGAGTATTGAAAATGCATTTCACCCTGCAAAATTTATAACAAGCTTCCTCTTCAATAGAATGTCCCGGCTATTTAGAAATGCAAGATTCATAGTTCCAAAGTAGACACTGAAATGCGCTTATTTCTGTTCCCTCTCAAAAATCTAATGGCTTGATTAGAAAATATTAATATAATGTCTCTCTCTATTGGAAGGTTCGAATTCCAATTATCATGAACATTGAATAAATCTAAGGTAATTGTTTGATAATTAGAATCTTGCTGAGCGCGGACTTCTCAAGTAACTCATCCATCTAGTTTTCAGGATAAATCTTACGATCTGGCTCCAAACTTTTTGTTAGAACTTCAATATATTACTAGATTACAATTAAAGACTGAAGTATACACATGATGACCTGAACTTCTTTTTCCTTTTTCCGACAAACAATTATTTAGTTATTTATATTGTAACCTTTGAAAAGGCATAAAGCGAACCGTATCTAACATAATAAAGTCTTAGTTGGGATTTTTTAACAATTTTGAAAATTAATAACAATAACCAAAGTTAAGACTAAAACGGACAAATTTATCATCGAGATTGATCTTAAATTGGACGTCCCTAATTAAGGCATATACAAACTATTAGGACCAGCATATTGATATCATCAATACACCACAATGATGATCCACAAAATGCCTAGAGGGTAGGTTATGGCGATATTAAAGTTTTTCATATTTTTATAATTTCTTTGTAGATCTTGTGCGCCATTGTAGATGGAGCACAAATCCTAACGAACCATTATTATTATCAAACATGAGAAAATATGTCTTTATATCCTAGATGTGAGAAGGAAATTTTCACGTTGAAGGATCCGATTCGATTTGAATCTGGGAATATGTGCAGCCTTTTTGTTTTTTTTATCTCTTAACTTTCACTGTTTTAACTTGAATTACTATTAAATTCCCAAGATATTAAAGAGATCGTGCTGTCTCTTTTAAATGAAAAAAAGGGATTGATCTCTTAACACTTTCAATTTCAGAGATACTGATGAGCTTAATTTATTGAAAATTTTTCGAAAGTGGGATAGAGAGAAAAATCATTATTTTTATGTCTGAGTGTTACACTCGATCGTAAACAGTCGAGAATATTGCCAAATCGGTTCAGGAAAGTCTAGGATACATTAAGATGGATAGATCAATTTTGTTGACCAAGTCTGGTGAAAAAGTGCCCAAGACCTTGACATCTACTCTATGATAACAAGCTAAAGAGAAAGAAAATTTGCCAAGATGTATGATGCGTATTATATTTCTTGATTAAATCGCTATTTGCTCTCAGCATCTTGATACTTAAAACTTCAAGTCAGCAAAAGAAAGCTTCGAGCTTGCTTTCTAACCTTGTTGAGGCTGTATCGATTTCGCGCAGATTCATCTCTCCTCAAGTTTAGCTCTATACAACCATTATCATTCGGTACATAGTATTTGAATAGAACGATGAGTATTTTTTAAAAAATTGGCACTCGTACTGTCTCGCTATGAATAAACTTGTTTCGGTCGCACATTACACACAGTAAAACTTCATTACACAATTTCCTCCACAGATAAGAAATAAATATTGTTATGAAAATCATAAAAGCAACACACAGAATGCTTGGACAGTGCCAGACAGTTATGATCGTGGAGAAGTCTTTCTAAATCAATATCGAAGACAAGTGAGAACACAGCTTTATGGAAGTAGTGCTCTCGTTTCAGGGTTTCAGGGGTATGAAAACTCGAGCAGTTGCACCTTGGACTCATAGTTTTGTGCTAGAAAGCATTTCTAAGGAGTCTTAATTAGGAAAGACACAGTAAATACCGAATTCACTGGAATATTGAAGATGCCATCTTGATTTTCGGATGAGATTTACAATATTGCCAGCCTTTGAAGTGGCGAAATTTCAAAGATGATAAGCTATCTCTCCTATGACAGCGAATCATTCGACTTGAAAAAGAGTAGCTATCATTTGATTTTACGTTTCTTAATCATAATTTATTATTGAATTACTTTGTTCATCTCTCGAAAAATGCTTTTTCATTCAATGTTTCTCAATTTCAATATTTACGAATATGAATATCGTCTTCTATGATGTATAGCAAAAATACCGATTTCTGTTTGCTGTTTATGCATGTATATGAAACTTATAAACTTTTCTTCTTACTTCTTCTTACTTCTTCTATTTTTTCTTTTTATTTTATTTTTTTTCGTTGAAATTGAATCTCACGCGTTGCTATACATGTATAAATTGTCCAAAGATAGGGTTCTTCCTCAACTCTTCTTTACCGATCTCAGTGATATGTTTGTTGGAATGAATCTCGAACTTCACAAGCTTTTTCCAAACCTTATTGCCGCTTATAGTCTGAGCTCCTTGATCACCGATCTCGTTCTCTTGTAAATAAAGTTCTTCCAGACGGATCCATCTTGCATTCAAGCCTATAATGTTGGCACCTCTATCACCAATTTTATTTCCAGATAGATCGAGTTTGCTGAGATTTCTGAAAGTCAAGCTTTTTTCAATCGACAGCACACCTTGGTCTCCAATTTGATTTTGGGCTAAGTTGAGTTCCTGTAAATAGCGCCAGATGTCATTCTTTCCTATTGCTTCCGCACCTGCATCAGAAATTTTGTTTGCTGACAGATCAAGCTTTTTGAGATTGCACCAAGAATCATTTTCTCCAATCAAGCTAACTCCTTTGTCGCCTATATTATTTTGAGAAAGATCGAGCACTTCTAGAGTCCGTGGAAGGGTCCGTGGGAGTTTACATGCTAAGATAATTGCATCATCATCTGCAAGTTCTTTAGAAGATAAGCAAACCTCAGTTACACTCTTTTTATTTTTCATCGAATCGAGGAAATTCTGCAGAGCAGGACTGATATAGGGAATAAAGGTTTTGAGATTCTTCCAAGACTCACTTGAAAAGACTTGATGCAACGAGCTCGCATTTTTGTTCGGATTGTTATAAATCTTCAATTCTTCAAGTTCGGTCCAACAGGCATTTTTCGAAAGTAATGTAATACCTTCGTCATTTATTTCATTGGAATGTAAGGAGAGGTTCTTGAGTTTGCGCCAAGTAATATTATTTGCAATCGCCACAATGCCTTGATCTCCGATCTGATTTTCGGATAGATGGAGTATTTCTAGATTACTCCAAATTTCATTTTTCCCGATGGTAATTGTTCCTTTATCAGAGATTTTATTTCTACCTAACGTGAGAATCTTTAGTTTTTTCCATACGACATTGCTTCCGATGGCGGAAGCTCCAGCGTCTCCTATCTCATTTTGATGTAAGTATAGTATTTCTAAATTTTTCCAAGTGGTATTTGATCCAATTGAGACGGCTCCTTCATCTCCAATTCTATTCGAATGTAAAGATAGCTCTGTCAATTTGCTCCATGCGGTGTTGGCTCCAATCACTGCTGCCCCCTTATCCCCTATCTCATTTCTCCACAAGTAGAGCTTATCAAGGCTTGTCCAAGTGGTATTCAATCCTATTGAAGCAGCTCCTTTATCTCCGATTCGATTCAACTGTAAAGACATCCTTTTCAGTTTGTTCCAGGTGGTGTTAGCTCCAATTGCTGCTGCGCCCAAATCTCCTACCTCATTTTCCCACAAGTAGAGATCTTCCAGATTTTTCCAGGTGGTATTTGATCCAATTGCTGCTGCACCCAAATCTCCAACTCTATTTGAACCCAAAGATAGCAATTTCAATTTGCTCCATGTGGTATTGGCTCCGATTGCTGCTGCACCCTGATCTCCTATCTCATTTTGATATAAGTTGAGCCGTTCTAGATTTGTCCAGGTGATATTCGATCCAATTGCTGCTGCACCCAAATCTCCAATTCTATTTGAATGCAAAGATAATTCTTTCAATTTACTCCATGCAGTGTTGGCTCCAATTGCTTTTGCACCCAAATCTCCTACTTTATTTCCCCATAGGGAGAGCTTTTCCAGATTTTTCCAAGTGGTATTTGATCCTATTGAAACAGCTCCTTTATCTCCAATTCTATTCGAATGTAAAGATAACTCTTTCAATTTACTCAATACAGTGTTGGCTCCAATTGCTGCTGCACCTGAGTCTCTTATATCATTTTTCCATAAATTGAGCATTTCCAGATTTTTCCAGGTGGTATTTGACCCTATTGAAGCGGCTCCTTCATCCCCAATTCTATTCGAATGTAAAGATAGCTCTTTCAACTTGTTCCAGGTAGTATTGGCTCCAATTGCTTTTGAACCCAAATCACCTATCTCATTCTCTGACAAGTAGAGTTTTTCCAGATTTGTCCAAGTGGTATTTGATCCAATTGAAATAGCTCCTTTATCTCCAATTTTATTTGAATCTAAATATACCTCTTTCAATTTGTTCCAGGTCGTATTGGCTCCAATTACTGCCGCACCCAAATCTCCTATTTCATTTTGATATAAGTAGAACCTTTCCAGATTTTTCCAGGTGGTATTTGACCCTATTGAAGCGGCTCCTTCATCTCCAATTCTATTCGAATGTAAAGATAGTTCTTTCAACTTGTTCCAGGTAGTATTGGCTCCAATGGCTACTGCACCCACATCTCCTATCTCATTTTCCGACAAGTAGAGCTTTTCTAGATTTTTCCAAGTAGTATTTGATCCTATTGAAATTGCTCCTTTATCTCCAATTTTATTTGAATGTAAGAAGAGCTCCTTCAATCTGTACCATATGGTGTTGGCACCAATTGCTGCTGCACCTGAATCTCCTATATAATTTTTCGAAATATAGAGTATTTCTAGATTTGTCCAAGTGGTATTTGATCCAATTGAAACGGCTCCTTCATCGCCAATGTTATTCGAATTTAAAAATAGCACTTTCAATTTGCACCAGGTGGTGTTTGCTCCAATCGCTGCTGCTCCCTTATCCCCTGTCTCATTACCCCATAAAGAGAGCTCTTCTAAGTTTTTCCAAGTAGTATTTGCTCCAATTGCTGCTGCACCCAAATCTCCTATCTTATTCTTCGACAAGTAGAGTTGCTTCAGATTTTTCCAAGTGATATTTGATCCTATTGAAATGGCTCCCTCGACTCCAACTCTATTCGAATGCAATGATAACTCTTTCAATTTGCTCCAACTCGTATTATTTGCAATTACTGTCGCCCCTCTGTCGCTTATCTGATTGTCGTCTAACCGAAGCTGTTCTACACTTTTCCAGTGTGTTCTTCCGATAATAGTTGCATCATCATCGCTTAAATTTTGGCTATATAAAGCCAAATACCGCAATTTCTTATTGCTCGTAAGATATTGGAGACGACTGTTTTCTAGCTTGCAAACTAATACTTTCATATTACTCCAAATTATATTTTTTTCTAATTTATCCGCAAATTCCTTGCTCAGCGCATTGCAATACAAATAAAGTTCTTCCAGCTTGGTCCATGCTTTATTTTCTACAATAACTGTGGCTCCTGTATCACTGAAGGCATTGCTTTCGAGCGAAAGTACTTTGAGATTCTTCCATGACGTATTTCTACCAATCTCAGTTGCACCAGGGTCACCTATCTTGTTGCCTGCTAAACATAGCTCCTCTAAATGAATCCATGTTTCGTTACTTGCTATCACTTTTGCACCCTCATCCCGAACTTTATTCGACCCGAGATCAAGCTTTTTAAGAAATGTCCAGGTGACATTGCAACCAATTGCAATTGCACCTTCATCTCCAATCTGATTCTCACTGAGGTTGAGCTCTTCTAACTTCTTCCACGTCGAATTCATTCCTAATGACTTTGCTCCTAAATCTCCAATGCAATTTGACTCTAAGTGGAGCTTTCGGAGGTTTTTCCAGCAAGGATTCTCTGAAAGTGCAATTAGACCTTTGTCAGAGATCTCATTTGAATTTAGTATGAGTTCTTGTAATTCTTCCCAGGTTTTGTTCATTGCCAACGCGACTGCTCCTTCTTCAGCAATGCTATTGTTTGATAAATCGAGCTTACGAAGGTTCACCCATTTTATGTTTCTTCCTATTATTTTTGCCCCTTGATAACCCAAATTCCCATAGCTTAGATCTAAATATGTAATTTTCTCCAGAGCCGATAGTTGGTCATTGAAGAATAATTCTTGGATGTTATTGGTCTCAAATCCTTTATAATCTCCAACTTGTTCGAATATCATAATGTTCTCTTCTGATAATCCTTTCGTGCTATCAATATTTGTCCCAGTGACACTAAATCCTTTTTTGTTTATTCCATTAAGATCATTTTTCGCTGAGCGCTCTTGCTGAAGCATCAAACTTTCCAAAAAGACGAAAGGCTTGGCCTCTGTTAATCCGAATATTCCACTTGGAGAAGCAGGATGCATAGAATAGCATTTTACTTCGTGATAAAAAGCTTTCTCTTTGTATATCCCAGTCGCGACATCTCGGGTCCTGACATTTGTCCCGTTTACTGACAATATTTGTGAGTTGTAAGAGCTGAATGAAGGGCCCGGACTTGAGGGCTGGTAAGCATCATCTTCATTAATCTCATAAGATTTTATAAGATACCCGCGAAGGCAGTCGAAGATATTAATTGGGTCTATGGAATTTTCGACCACTATCTGCTTTCCATCCGAGCTGAAGCCGCCTTTATTAGGAGAGCCATTTGAACTTGAAGCAAATTTCCCGATGTATTTGCCAGTATGAGAATGGTGGAAAATAGGTCTGTTGCTTTTTTTCCACACATAGATTATCTTTTCATACTTTGGAATAATTCCACAATCAGTGGCTTCATCTACAGGTAGGTTAAAGGAGAGTGTCCATCCACTAGCAGAAAGATCCCATTTTTTTATAATTTGATCTTCGTCCAGAGAAGCAATTTGCTTTCCGTCGGGACTGAACTTGCATTTGATCACGCTGCTATTATGTCCCTCTAGAATTTTAATACACTCACCAATTTCAAAGTCCCAGATGCGAACGGTTCGATCTTCTCCTCCTGAAACCAAGTATTTTCCATCGACACTGAATGCGCAGCTGTTGATATCTCCAACGTGGCCTTTTAATTTCTTTTCTTCTATAAATTTGCCTGGACACTTTTTAAACACAATAATTTCACTTCGAGTGCCAATAGCCAGGCGATTACTCGTAGGAGAATGTACGATACATAGCCCTTCTTTTTCGAGGGGCAGGTTTGGAGTCATTCCGAATTGAACTCTGTCCATATTCGCATATTCAAAGTTAGTATTTTTTAGCCAAGCACCTGAGAAGTTGACTCCTTGTAAATCGGCTCGAGAAAAATTTGTTTCTTGAAAGAGTCCACAGCTTATATTGGCGCCTGCAATGCAAACTTCACTGAAATCTTGATGACTGAAGTCGTAGCCAGCGGTATTTAAAATCATAATTGCATTGGCTGCAGCAATGGAAAAATTGTGCTGCTTATGTTGAACACTATTCTGTAGTTCGCTTTCTTGTGAGTAATGGTTCTTTTGCATCAGAATTTGAGTTTCTATCTCAATTTTTTTTTCTTCTTCTAATGGGAGGTTTTGATAATTTGGAAGATTGCCATTTTTCCTGGACCTTTGTATCAATTCAATCAGAGCTGACGTTGATATGATATGATCATTCACAGCATCCACAAGGAAATGAAGGACTGAGTTTGAAGAGGTCTCAGAGCTCAGAAGCTTTTGATTCATCAGCATTTTTTGAAGATTGCTGGGCTGAATTAATATTTCCTCGATGATCTTGGTCGCAACAAAGAAAGCCCGGTATGCTTCATGAGTAAATGAAATCGAGTGATCAGCTTGGGTACCATCGATTCGAAGAAGCGAGCATAGTTTCAAGAGTTCATTTGCTTCCTCTCGACCTTCTGCATCAATATTGAGCGGGTAACCACTCAAGCTAAGGGCAAAGCTTTTAAGAAGCTTATTCAATCTTTCAATTAGATACTCAGCTTTCTCTTCGTCTTGCTGATGCTCTTCGTTCTTCTCCTTTTGTGAAGCCAAGTACTTTTTCGCAGTTGCTCTCATGACTTGAGAAGCAAAGATCTGATAAAGACGAAATCGGCTCATGTTTTGATTACCGATTTTCGTTGCTTCAGAATTTTTCAAGAGATCAGGAAGGATTTGAAGAACCACAAAAAGGTTCAAAGGAATACAAACGAGCTTTCTTAATCCATATAAATCAATGGCATTCTGTATTTTTCCCACCAGAGCCCATGATTCTGTCGTAAGAGAATGAGTAAGGGTCTGAAACTCTTCTTGAATTTCGTTATTTGAAACGAGATATTTTTTCAGATATGAGGAGATCTGATCGTAGGCAAAAGGTTGCAGCTCAAATTCCACAAAAGCATTTGGGATTGGAGCACTCATTGATCGCTGTAAAGGACCAAACAGAAGATTCGTTCTCTCTACGAGAGAGAATGTCTCGTGTCTTGCAGTGATAATAATTTTCGCGTGCTGACAGAATGCTTCAAAATCAATGGACTTACAAAAATTATTTTGAATGCAGTCTTCAAAAGTCCATTGACTTTTTGCTGATTTCTCTTTTCTTGAAAGAATCTGATCATTGTACCCATCAAAGATGAAAAGGAGGTGAGGAAGGTGATGCATATTCCCCTCACTTTCTTGGAATAATTTGACTTCACTTTCAGTTAAACTCAATTCATTTTTGAGAATTTCTTCAATTGTGATTTTGGTTTCTTCTGACACGGAAACAGATTCTTGAGATCTCTTCAAGTTCGATAAATCTACAAGGATAGGAAGCCATTCCCTCTCCTCCCAATTCAACAGCATCGCTCTCTGCAGGTATTTGCAGAACAAGCTTTTCCCTATTCCAGCTTCTCCAGTCAAAAGCAGAACTTGTGGATCGGAGGCAGAGTCTGAGTTTAAAAGCCTCTTTTTGATCTCGAATTCCAATTCAAATACTTCATTCTCGGAATCTTCATGGCTGTGAGCAAGTTTTCCAAGCGGTTTTATATAAGTTGGAAATTCTTTTTCGAAATCTTTTTCATTTCGAAATTTTATTTTGTAATCATCGATTTTTTTTCGCAAACTGGTAAGGTGTTGAGCTTGAGCTTCCTTCATAGATGTTTCTTCATTTTCTCCTCCTCCTCTCAGCTGCTTTGCCGACTCGAGTAAAATTTGACCATCTTCAGCTGTATTCTTGGGTGATATGTGATCTTCTCGTGTATTTGAGTACTTCGAGCGAAGTTCAGTGATTTTTGAGAGGTGTGACATGTTCTGTACTTGGTATGAACATGAATGGCGCTCGAATTCTTCAATTTTTTCTCCATTCAGACGCAAATTTGTGAATTCTTCGTTTTTCTTAGGTTTATAGTGGTTTCCTGCGTTCTGCGACCCACTCTGGTCTTGTGTAATACCACCCAGTGCGCTTTTGAGGTCTCTCTGAGCGGATTTGGAACACTTTGCAATTTTTGGGCGACTTTGCTGACTTTGCATTTTCAACAATAAATTTATTCGATTTGGATTTGAAAGATGTGCTTGTTATTTGATTCTCAATTATTTGCATCTGTTTTCTAAATTCCTGTAAGAAATTCGATTAAATTAATAAAAATAAGAGATCATACTATTTTCTCTTCGTTACTTTAGGTCTTTTTGTAGCATAATCTTATGTGAAATTTATTTGAATTTCAGAGTCTGCTTTTCTAACGTTATCAATCAAATTCATGCAAAAATAACTTGATGGAAGAAAGAGCTAAGAAAGGTCATAATTCTTTTTGTAAATAAGAATTATATTTAAGAATTTTGCGACCAGATACAACAAGACATATCTACATTTTTTCATTTTTTCTTTTGCTGCTTCAAGTTTACTAATTTTTAGAGCTTTATAAATTGTAGATACTGAATGGCAATGAGAGAATTGACTAGAGAAATTTTTCACAAAACCAGAATTTGCATCAAAACACTTTGAAAATAGATTGAGAAACGTAATACTGCAAGCTCTTTTAGACAGGAGAAGAGAATATAAGTCCAATGAATCTCATCAACAAGTAGAAGCATATATAGCTTCCTTGATAAAGAGTAATCCAAAAAATCTCAAGTATTAAATAGAGAAGACTAAAAAAATTTCCTTTTTTGGGCTTCCAAGATTTGAGCTATCCTCTTTTTCTTTTATCTAAGATTTGATTTACAGTAATGCTAATCTATGCTACAAAAAAATATGGTATTGAAGCAAATATCGAATGAGTTGCCTTGTTTGTTTCCTAAATTGGCGGAGCATATTCTTTTTATTCATCAAGATGACATAATCATCCATGAGATCTCTTTCTCATAGCTCTCTAAGCGGAAGAAGAACAATAATGCTTTCTTAATGTAAATTTCGAAATTTTCCAATTCAAAGTCTTGATGTAACCATACCTCATTATCAATTATCTGAACTGAATAAATCTAAAGCCAAAAAAATTTAAAAAAAATAAAAGAGCCTACAGTGAGGATTGAACTCACGGCCTTTCGCTTACGAAGCGAATGCTCTACCACTAAGCTATGCAGGCTTATTGATAAATCATTTTTTCATGAGCAGATTAACTCTTGCGAGGAAGGTCAGACATGAACGCTTTTTCAGTCACTCTTAAATGTCATGATTTCTATTCTTGCTTGAATTCTGATGAAGATCATGAGGATTGGGATAGAGAATACACGTATTCGGCAGAGCTGGCTATATTTTGCTAGTTTATCATAAAATTCAACAACTGGATCTCTCTTTTTACAAATATCATACTTACAAATTTTTGAGATCATTTGTTAGGTTTTTTGTGTAGGTTTTAGTTTTTCAATTCTTAATCACTTTGTTTGTCAATAGGAGGAATACTTAATGAAATTCTGATAAATAAGGTGAATAAAATATATTTACTCTCATAAGTAATTCTAAAGCACTATTATCCACTGTGTTCAATAATTATTCTCCTAGATGGTTTTTGTGGCTGCTCTCTCCTCAGGGAGTTATTAATGTTGATTCTTTCTTATATGAAGCAAACAGACTGAGCCACGATAAACGAAACAAGAAATTAAAATTGCGAGGTGATAAATTGGAGTTTTCGGTAAAACTCAAAGGGTATTCGAGATTTAATGATATCATTGGACACTTATTGATTATGAACTTGCAAATTTTCACAATAAACAGGATACCATTCTAGCTCATTAAAAACGGAAAGAGAGATAAGGAGTGCTGATAACGGTGTTTCTCTGACTCCTCCAAGACCACAAATCTCTTGAAATTATGCGTGAGGTGGTATCTATTGTAATAAAAATGTGGTTTGATTTCTGGAAGCCCAGAAGATAATCAACACACTCTTCAAACTAGGTATTTTTGATAAGAAGTTGCAACTTTTTGAATGTCGAAGCCAATCATTTAGTTGGGATTGGCCTGAAGGTTTTCAATGTCTCAATTTGAGGTCTGAATCTTTTTTTTGGTCCTATTTTGGATGAAGGAGTCGTCATGTAGTAATAGCACTCTCCTTTTTATGAGCTGGAGCTCTCTTTCAACTCCTATCCTTTCTTGAACCTACTCTGACTTATGAATTCAGTAATTTCTTATCAAGAAGAAAATTCTGAGTATTTTGAGGAATAGAAGCTAATTTCCAGAATAATTTAATCATCAAAGCTTTTTTATCAGTAAATTTCACGAATAAGAGTTTGTTATTTAACTCGAAAAGATGATACAAACTCCATTCAATTCAAATATTGGAGACAAAAATTTAACGAAAGGTGATTCAAAATTTGTTCTTCAAATAATAAAACAATGTTTCTCATCAATAATCGCATTCTGACTAGTATTTACTTGTTAACTCATTGTTTCTGTTCTATTTTCACTACTTTGCTTCAAATATCTTCGCGACCTAACTAACTAAGCTTGCATAGAAGAAGAATCTTTGCAACTGCTTGCATGGTGCTCAAGAAGAGGAAATAATATTAGCATTATCGGTCTCAAGTCGAAGGAAAATTACGCAGACTTCAAAGGAGTGCAGCTGTATTCCTCGGGCAGTATTTAATTTTTTTCCAGTTGATTTTCAAATGAAATATTATCAAAGCGCTTCAAAGAGGCTGGACACATGTAAAGGAGATTGCAAATACGGGGTTATTGGTTTCTCTTCACCATCGCTGGAAAACCTCTGCTAACATGGAGATATTTGAGATTTCAAAGAAACGAGAAATACGGAAAGTCTATTCTTTTGAAGAAGTTGTTGGAGGTAAGGTTTAGTTGATGAAATTTTTTGTTCAGACCGAGTCCTCTTGATTTTGCTTGATATATTTTGGCCTGACATTCATTATTATTATTCTAATGTTAAATCTCTTCAGTAACAGGACATGGGGATATAGCATATAACTTCCGAAGGAGCATGCTGGGAGCAATAGGCGTTGGAGGGAAGATAGCTTATCATTTATTCGGTATCGATTCTTCCTCGGAAGTGAGAGATGCAATCAAACTTTGCCGAAAGACCCAATGGCATTTCCAGAATAAAACTTCAGAAAGTAAGTTTACTACTTTTCTTTCGCCGCCAAGTGGAAAGCAAGCAAGGAATTTTTCTAAATCTTGCATGAACTGGCTTGCTAATGAATCAAATTTCCTTTTTTTTTCTTTCTTTCTCTCTCTTACCTTAGAGAATCTTTGTTTCCTGAGAATTTCCTTAGACAATTACATTTCTGGACTTGATTTTCATCCAAATGGCGAAATTATAGCCACCATCAATCGATATAGTGTCTGCGTAATTTCAAACGTAAATACCAACGAGTATTGCTTCCATTATAGCATGGGCATGGATAATGGACAAGGTAATGTTAGTTGATAGATTCGTCAACAATATACGATGATTTTAGATGATTATGCTCGGTGCAGATGGAGTAGTGATATTAGCGAATCTCGCTTATACGTCAAGTATGATTGGGAAAAGCTAAATATTCTCGATCTCGAGAAGAAAGTTCTTACTTTAAAGAATCCCGTTAAGCTCGATAATTCCAGTAATTACGGCTGATTTCTTTATTACTCTGTGCAATTGTTCTTTTTCATCATATAATAAGCACTTGTTTTGATGAATTTCGCTAATTTGAAAATTTCAATAGTTATATATTGGATCGATGTTTGCCAAAACGATGGAAATTTGCTTGCATCAGCAGGAGAAGATCAAAATATCAAGATTTATGACCGACGCGCATCGAAGATAATTCAAACATTCAATGAAATTCATACAGGTAAGAATTATTTTATTATTTTTGGATATATTCCTATTCTTTTTAATTCGAGTCTTTCGCTGCTTATTAATAATTTGAAAAAATGTTAGATTTTGTGTATTGTGTGAAGTGGAATCCAGCCGGTGTAATGTTAGCAAGCGCATCGGGTGATGAGACGGTTAAACTATTGGACTTCAAAGCTGGGAAAGTCATTCTGACTGGACATTCTTCAGACAAAAGTGAAAAAGAATTGTCTTTAAATTGTCTTTATTTCTCTCGCTCTCTAGAATCCGCTAATTCGGTATGTTTCATATAAGACATTGGAAGGAAGCATTTCTTCTTCAAGCAACTTCAGAATGATGAAACGTTTAAAATTAGTCTTTATTTTGAGATTAGATTAAGTTCTTTTTATTTTATGTTCATTTAAAGCCGGAAAGTTAGGGTTGAAGTTTGATTTTTTTGATAATTCACGTGAGTAATGAAACCAAGCATATTATCTGGATAAAAATCAAAAATGAATAGTTTTCCAAATTATATGAGATATCTTAGCTTGAAAAATGGAATTATTATTCGAAGCTTGCCTCCTTGAAGAACATATTCGCAAGATTACCTATATCGAACTCGAATTTTCAATATTTTTTGGTAGTAGAGTCCATACATTAATGTCTCGAATTTTTTGGAAGCTGGAAATCTTTAACCTAATGAAAGCAAAATGTGACGATTATGCCTCCTATTTTTGCCAATTAACCTCCGAACGTAATCAAGCTGTGCAAGATTTAATTTTTCATACGATTTATTTCATGATGTTAGGAATTTAAATTGATGTCTAATTTGTTTATAGTT
>ENA-UOUE01001413-UOUE01001413.1-compost-metagenome-genome-assembly--contig:-NODE-1413-length-15256-cov-7.602817_pt1 | contig 15256 bp, 12 predicted proteins | sample MGYA00238146_ERZ747223 | MGnify/ENA primary metagenome ERZ747223 (study PRJEB28781, sample SAMN06268865) | compost metagenome | isolation source: single cell | place: USA: California, Emeryville, Joint... | reverse complement strand
TGATTGGATTCGTTGGTGTAGATGGAGGAATAAAGACACGAATAATCTCTTCAGCGTCCTCTCTATAGAACAGTCGCACCGCTTCTGAGCTTCGAAGCCAAATCGATCCGGTTTTCTGAACGTTTAATCTAAATTTGCAAACTTCGGAGACGCAGGTCACCGCAATGTAGAAGGTATCATTAGCAGTGATGTTCTCTTTGGGAATTACAACGATATCGTAACCCACTGAAGTATCATAATAGTCAGCATCTATCAATTGATTTGCGGTAAAAGGTTTATTCTTCGTCACATAAAGATCAGGATCACTGAGGCCGTCGAGTGGAGTAACATCAATTGACAAGTCGTAGATTTGAGTTTCGGTGTCCTCAACGCGATAAATGTATTTAAAAAAGGAAATTTGATCCCTAGTGAGATTCACTTCAAGCCGTTGGTCTTCAACGATTTCAGCGACGTTGGGATTGTCTGTAGTAGCTAGATCTCGTCTTGTTAATGCATGTCCCTGCAGAATCAGAGAACATAGCAATAAGGATATTAGAACTGTGTATTTAGAAAACATAATTCTCTCCGAATATCGAAAATGTTTAAGTTTATAAATCTCACGTGTTATAAATTCAAATTCACAACTCTCATGTCAATTCTCAAAAATATTTGCTGACACAGTAAAAAAATTTCTATACCTCCCAATTCTTATTTCATAAATTCATTTGGGTTTTGTTTCGCACTGATATCTTCAAGAATGGAAAGGAACAGTCAAAAATGAATTATCTTTTCAGTGGAACTTTATTCCAAATGCCAAAATATTTTCAAGTTTATAAACATTCGTCCAAGTCAATCACAGGTCGATCACTGCATCCTGCGCAAGAAATAGTGCACCGTTTATGAATTTTATCGAGATGTCTGTCTGTAAATCTCTTCTTGATGTGTAAAATAAGAAGATCACACATTATCTTTAATCTCGTTTACAGTTACAGAGACACCAGCACTGTAAACAGAGCTTTCATAGCATCCCAGGTTATTTGTAATCCGACAGTTTAAAAAATACTGATTTGATAATGTTTCATCTAAATTGTGAGAATATCACTTATTAATTTCTGAAGTAGCCGTCTTCTTCGTATGAGCTGGATCAAACATGAGATCGAATGTCAATCCACCCTTTCTAATAAATACTACGAAATGAATTTAGATTTACAATATCTAAAACGCTTTGTAAACTGAAATCTCACTGATATGGTTCTTGATGACCGGAAAATTTTAGTGCATAAATTCTGAATATAACTTATAATAATCAATCTTTTAGATGGAATCTTTGCCAAAAAAGCAAACGCTTGTCAATTTCTACAGACAGTTGAGAGTCGGCTTCGGAAGAGCCGTATTCGTCACTGGAAATATCCTTGAGCTTGGCGCTTGGGATCGCTCAAAGGCTTTCAGACTCACCTGGACCGACAATGATAACTGGATAGGTGTATTGAACCTCTCCCTACCTTGCGAATTTGAATTCCGTTATTTTATTGGAAACTACGATAACCCAGGTGACATGAGTGCATATCAAGAAGAACCTGGACAAAATTTTAGAATTTGCTCAGAATCAAAGCTTCCGATAGTCCAAGACAGATTGAAAAGTTCTGAAATAAAAGCCATGAGCTATAACATTCGCTACGCGAACGAGACTGATGGAGAACATGCTTGGTCAAAGCGCAAAAAACTGGCTGCAGAAGTTGCATTAAATCATTGCTGTGATTTTATAGGAATGCAAGAAGCTCTCTTCGAACAGTTAACGGAATTTCAATCACAGCTTCCGATGTATAACTGGTATGGGAGAGGCCGATACGAACGCGAGATAGAAAGTGAGAGCTGTCCAATTTTCTATTTGCACGAAAAGTGGGAGTTAGAGGAAGGAAACACCTTTTGGCTGTCTAATAAACCGGAAAAACCAAGCTCTACGTCTTATGGAAACAAGCTTCCAAGAGTATGTACTTGGGCTAGATTCAAAAATCGAGAGACCGGCATTAAGTTTACAGTGTACAATACTCATTTGGACCATGAAAGCGGAAATGCACAGAAATCAGGGAGCATTCAAATCAAAGAGTTCGTTGCAGCGAAACAAGAAAATGATCCAAATTTTTTGATCTGTGGTGATTTTAACGTTGGTCGAAGTAGCACGGCAGTTGATATTATCGCAAACTATAAACTCAAGTTGCAAGATACCTACAAGAGTAAAGACTTTTTCACAGGGACCTTTCATGGGTTTTATGGGGTAACCTTATTTCACATCGACTACATTTTTGTAGCGCCGGAGCTGAAAGTGCTATCCTATGAAATCATAAAAGATAGCAAAGGCGGAATATATCCGTCTGATCACTTTCCAATCAAGGCGGCGTTTCTCCCGAAAGTCTCGAATTGATTCTGGATATCCACGAAAGAATTTGTGTAGAATTATCGCCGCTTTTTGATAATGATCCAACATTGACGAGTACTAATTTTCTGCTCTACTATTAAAAATAGTCCTAGGTTACTATTACTATTTTCTATGTTCTCATAGTCATAGTGCTTACACAATATCAAACTTATTTTATGAGAAAAATCATCACAAAATAAATCGAGGAAGGGAAGTAAGATAAATTGAATAAGTGGGGTATTACCGTTGTGAGGAATTTTTTTGGGAGTTATTTTATCCTTTCAGTTAGGGGTAATTCAGCTGTAAGCTGAGTTGAGCGATAATCTGGATTTTGAACATTTAAGGCCACATTTTATGGGAAGGCATGGATGGTGATTATATCCACAACTCACTGTGCGGAATAAAACATAATAAGAAAAGATATAAAAATAAACTCTGTTACAAATTGCATGGCTCAATTAGGACCGCGCCGAGATAGGCGTATCCAAATTAAACCTGCTGAGGAGACCGAGGCTGAGATGAAGCAGAAAATCCATGAAACCAAACTGAAGGAGAAGCACGCTCTCCTTGAAAAAGAGTTCGAAAAAGCGGTTCAACAGGAATTGATAGAGCAAGGAGCTCATACGGCTGGCGAAACTCAAGTAAGGACTTTACCCTTCTAAGCAAGCATATTTGATTCATTGAAAACAGTTGAAGGGATTGCTAGATGACTTACAACAGCAAAACCTCAATAAAAAAGGCAGCATTAAACTTATCTTGGATCAATCAGAAGCTGCTGATAAAGAAATAAACCAGTGGGAGGAAGAAGCTCTGAAAAGGGCACGATCACGCAAGTTCACGCTTTTTTCTCCTGGTAGTAGTATCAGAGACAATCCGACTGAGAAAGGCCATCCTGAATTTCATAATATATCTCCATTTCTAACTGATGAAGACATCAAAATATTAATCAAGCAGTCAGCTCAACTGGAGCAAATTTTCGAGCAATTGGAGACTAAGCTCGTTTGTGAAGATGAGATGACAGATAAACTCAAGGAAAAAGTGACTACTCTCTCAAATGATAATGTAAAAGAATAATATTAAGCGCTTTGAGAATAACTAACTGATTACACGTAGATTATTTTATCGCAGAAAATAACGAGAAGCAGGCATATACTCGGCCATGCTAGCAAGAGATTTCAAGGCATCGAATCTGTGGTCGCAGTTGCAAACTATCAAGAGGTTGTTTTTATTTTTTAGAGGAAGATCTAGTAATCCCATTCAGGCCTCTGCTGAAAAAGAACTTGAAGGGTTCAAAGGAAGGGTTGATGAGAAACAGAAACTCGAACAGGAATGTTTAGAAAATCTGAGAGAAAAAGCTGCTCATGAGCATCAGAATTTAAAAAACACGAAGGTTAGCATGTCAGAGACACTGCTTAAGATTGATGTAACGTGAAAATAGCCTGGGGACGTCAATTGCTAATATCTATTAGGAATATACTAAATTGAAAGCTGAGATGGAAGAAAAACTTGAGATGCTGGAAAATCGTTATAAAAGGATGATAGAAAAGAAGACAGAATCCAAATATATTGTGATTTATACATCTATTCTCAACGAACTCTGGGAGTATGCTTTAATTTATTCAATCGGCAATGCTTATTTTCCTCCCTTAAAGCACCTTTGTGAAGCCACCAGAACCAGAAGAAGAAGGAAATAAAAAGAGACCGAAGAAAATGAAACGACAAGAATTTATTAACATAGGAAAAGCTGACTCAGGTTCTCCCAGTTCCAGTCCTTCAAGAAAAAATGTTGATGAGAAACCTAAGCAGAGTCCTGAAGGAAGAAGTTTGTTTCGACATCAAACCATTTCTCAATTTTCCTCGTCAAAATCTTCGAGTCCGAGTAGATCTCCAGGCTTGAAAAGAAGACCGAATGGTGGCACTTACTTTGAGTCACCAGCTACTAAGCCACGAAGGTCTGAAGTCGCACAAACTCGCGAGAAAAATCAAATAATACGCGCAATCTATGACTTCTATGATTTGCATGCAGAAGGCCCACAAAGTGTGGTTGACGCCCTGATTAAAAAATTCAAGGATATGTCATTCCACGAGCAAAGTCTTCGAAGCAGCTATGAAAACCTGTCTAATCTTGTATTGAAACCCATTTTATATTTTGAAGTAACATACTTTGATAGAGAACGAGGAAGACTAATGAATTGGAATCACTCTTAGCACAACTTCGGAATTTTGAAGGTGCAGAATTTGAAATGGATAACGAAAATAAGGTGAGTTGTTTATTTTGAATTCGGGCCTCTAATGGCAAACAAGCAGCTGCATACTCTTGGTGATATTCCTCCTTCGCTCAACCAGGTCGCAGCAGTGACCGAGATCTTTGATAAAGCGCCTCATAAAACAATGAACCAAGTCGCAGCTGATATTGAGGATAAACTCTCTTTTGACGTCCTGACCCATCTCAACAACGCATTCCAGAAGCTGATGTTCAGACTTTACCTTGACATCGTTGAAATGCTCTACAGGTCTATATCTCATCTGGGACTATTCCTCATTTTGTTAAAAAACAGATTCTCTCATATCATGGAGGGCATAATAGCGCAGTTGGCAGAATATTCAACAACAACAAATTCACCAAAAGATCTTGAAAAGCTTAATAATAAAATTATGGGCTTCGTTAGAGATCTGCGGGCGCCCAAGTTATTGAGATTGCAAGATTTGAATCTTCCGCCAGATCTTCAGAGACACCATTCGGAAAACCTTCAAAACGCAACAAGCTATATCGGCACCTGGGGGAAATTCGACACTGCATCGAATTTTTCCGCTGAGAGCAGAGATGATCTGAGCTACTTCGCACCTTCGAGTGCAGGGAATATGAATTACAGTGCATCTCTCAGGAAACTTTTCCTTGAGCAATTTGAGGGTTGTGAAACTCAATCGAGCCACTTTGAAGATATGATAAAAATGGTATGTGCTGATTCTGTTATTAATTAGGCACAAACGGTTTAATATGTATTAGGATATTTTCATTCGCTGCTTTATGAAAGAGGATGATGTAAAGGAATACTTGGTTCAACAGAAAAGTCGATATCATTTTTCTAATGAATATGGTAAAATTAATCTCTTTAGAACTTGCTTGGGTTGACTCATTAATTCAATGAAGCCGCTGAAGCTTGCATGAATAATATTCCTGAATTACTCAAAAAGAGCACGCGGATCTTCTTAGATCGACTTGAAAAGCTCTTTCATTCATACACAGAATTCATTTCAAAAATATTGAGTTTTGAAGATCTTCAAGAAAGAATTCAGCAAGAAAAACCCAAACTAGTCATTCCAGAGGCATATAAGGAGTTTCAAGAGCAAAGAGCAGTCAGGATTTGCAGTCAGCTTGATTATCGTCATCCAAGGATCATTGAGCCTCTCAAACGAAAAATTACAAAAATAGAAAATAACCCTTCAGCAAAAAAAGAGGAAAATCCAATAAAAGGCCTGACTCGAGAAGGTTTAGAGCAAAAATTGCAGGAGCTTGCTTTGAGTACAGCCAAAAAGAAACACAGGCATTCGCGCTCTGATGTCCCACGTCCCCAAACATCACAAGAGGAAAAACCACTCACAAAGCCTCAAACTCCTGCGGTAACAGTACATACCAAGAGTGAGTCCCAAAAAAAGAGAAACTTCGGATCAGAAATTATGATTAGCAAGTTCGTCACTGAGTTTGTATCTAGGACGAAAGCACCAGCAGAGGACAAAGAACTTTTTGAAGCTGATCGGCAAAACATTCGAGCAGCGCACGAAGAATACCTGCGACGTTACTATGATGAACAGTTGATGATGGTTAATCCTCCTAAGCCCAAAAAAGTGAACCCTGAAATATCGCGACTCTATCAAGTCGATGCTAATGATTATAAGAAGCAGTTTATCAAGCAATCTCAATTCTTATCACAGATAAACTTTCGTAATTGATGTTCCCGTTAGCTCTCTCTCTCAATAACTTCTTCTACAATAGTCGAGCATCAAATGGGAGGTAGTCCCAGAGGTCCTCTGAGCGTGAGGAATAGTGACTCAACGGCAACTTCTATTGCACGGTCTCTTGGACTGTGGTCTGTTCAATCCAACAGATCTCTGTTTGGGTTGAGATCTGCTCAATCCACAAGGTCTCTCAAAGGTAGCATTGCCATTCGTCGATTTAAATAAATATTGAAATTCTCTTGCTAAACTAGGAGGAACGTTTTTCAAGCCATCCTCACAGGATAATTTGAACAGAGAGACATTGCATTCTTTAAATAGAGAGACATTGTATTCTTTAAATAGAGAGACGTTGCATTCAGAACCACCTGGATCAATCTTATTACAAGGCGACTACAACAACCGAAACTCCAAAACAAGGCAAGGTGGGCTGCCCTCAGTCAAATCAATTGACTCTCTTGGGTTCACGACTTCCACCCCGAGCAAAGCTGATCTCAATATGCAAATGAAATCAACAATCATAACGCCTAAGGCGAGTGATGCGAGGAGATTGAGTTATCAAACATCGATTCCCACAGAATTCCGACGTCTCAGTGAGATTCCTCTATCTACTCGGTCACCAACCCTTGACACTTCTCCTTCTAATGATTCCCCTCGCAAGAAAGTAGTCACATTCCCGAGCACCACTGACTTAGCAATGCCTGAATTGCTGGAAGCTCCTATCATACTGAAAAAACACAAGAAAGCACAAAGTGGCCAAATAGGAAAATCAGGCGTTGATCAAAAACTTACAATGAAGAAATCTTCGAAAAAATCTTTCAAACCAAAAATGCCTGAAAGACAGCACAGCCAACCTTACCTGAATAATTTATTTTTTGATACACACTATACCATGGGCGACACATATCAGTTCGATTCCTATAGAGTGAATCCTGGGCCATCAATATTAGTCGATCTCCCTAAAAAATATTAATTAGAATGTTAAACAACTGAGAAGATCGGAAAAATATTGATTGATCATGATATGAAGTAAACTTATTGATGGGGAAAATTTTATTAATCGTATTAGGGCTAGCTCTATTTTTCTTCGTAAAATATCTATTAAGAGTGAGCCCTTTATAATCGAATCGGTTATTACCTACAAGCTATATCAAATTGGTTCTCATATAAGTTATGAAAGAAACATTAAAAACAATGAAAATTAGTGGATAAATCAGTCGATTATCGGAACAATTTTTGTAGTAAGATGAGGTCGAGTGTTTATAGGATTCTGTGATTCTTACGCAAACCTCAAAATAGTGATGTCAACAAATTTCTCTATGACCTATTCAAACCGATGACTTATTAACGACTACTCCAATCAAAACATTTGCAAAAAATAATGCAAGGTAAAAATCTTTATCTAGCATGCGTCTCTCTACCGATTATTTGAGGACTTAATCAATTTAATTGTCTTTAAATTCATTCTTTCTATATCGATATTCACACAAAACCTACTACTTATCCTCAAGTTAGCAAAATAAAGAAATATTATCAATTGCATTTTATGCCGTGGATGCACGAAATTCATTATGACAATTTTTCTGCAAAAAAATTTTAGCCTCTTGCGTTTATTGCTGACTAGCCTCAGATTATTCTAAAACGTAGAGGAACAAAGTCGTCGAATTTTTCTTCAGCCAAAAAGCATAGAAGGCATATTCTCTGGGGGAGCGACGTTTCGTTAAGCATTTCATAATTTGCAAATTTTCGGTTCCTATATAATTAAGAAATATTAATAGTAGTTTAGACTTCCCGCCTGAGACTTTATGATTATTCATTTTTATCTTTTGAATCAAACTTAAAGACACATCATTTGAAGACATGGAAGAAGAGAACCCAAAAGTTCCTAATGAATGTCTCTGCGGAAAGATTGTCCCTTCAGACTCAATGGTGAACCTTCAGTGCAGGAGATGTCATCAATACTTCCACACAGACTGCTATCTTATTCCAGATGCTAGTCAACGGTTCATCTGCTTCAAGTGCCGAATAGAATTGAATGACCCTTTTTATGCTCTCGACTACCAGCTTGCACAGCCCACCCTATACCAGAACTACAGCACAATTGAAATCGAATTTTTTATGAAAGCCACGGAATTTGACCTTCTTTCTAGTGTCAGCCCTTTTTATTCCGTGATGATCGTTTGCACGAAGCTTGAACAAGATGGGAATTCTTACATCGAATGGCCTGCCGATAATATGCAGCTGATTATAAATAATAAAGTTGCTAAATACGACCCTTTGAGGCATGCTCTCGTCTCAAATCATGTCAACATAGGAAAAAACTACGTTGAAATAAGTCCAGCTCCAGGGACGCCGACGAAACCAATAATTATAGCAGTATACCTTGCAAGAAAAATCGATCTAAATAAAGTGACTGAACTGCTTGTAATTGAGCACAGACTTGACATGGAAGAAGCAAAATTAAATTATATTAACCGTTCTCAAGGAGATATTGAGGTCAATGCGCCTTACTTGATTAAGGACCCTCTCACGATGACGATGATACAGATCCCTGCTCGCGGAAAAACATGCGCACATTTGGAAAATTTTGATTTTAAGAATTGGCTACAGTTCAATGAATCCTTGCTTACGCTCAAGAGATGGAGCTGTCCGATCTGCGGAAAGTTTATTAATATTGATAAGCTATTAGTCGATGAATTCTTTTTCTCTATATTGCTTCAAATCAGATTTCGCTATGAAGATCGAGAAACACAGAAGTATGAGGAAAAAAAGCAAACTGATCCGAACGCTCAGATGCCCACGGAGCAAGAGATCCAGGAAATGATAGAGGATGAAATCAGCGAGGTGTATATCGACCGTGATGGAGAGTGGTATACACCAGACGAGCATAAAAGCAAATTCTTTGAGCAAAACCCGGTGAAATCTCATGAAAGGAAAAGAGAGAAGAAAGACACTACTAAGATGGATATTGAGGCAGGTAATAAGACTCCGCCCATAAAACCCCAAGAGGTTACTATACAAGAAGCCATGGACTGCTTTGAGGATTTAAAGGCCCAATACGCTTACATGAAAGAGCCAGAGCGAATTTTGGACAATATCGGAATTAAAATGAGAGAGATGAATATTTTCAGGTGTTATTCTGCGTCCAAGATGTATCAGTTCCTGCAAAAAACAGATCGTTTGACGTTTTCTCAGAGCACGGTGTTCGAGAGGATGACTGATATATTACTCGCGAAACTTCCTGAAGATATCATCGAAGAGAAGATATACGGAAAATATCATAATGCAATTCGGTTTATCTTCGCCTGGGCAACCTCTGCATCCCAAATAGTTGATATTGCGTTACAAATGGCCTCCAGTGGCAAAAAATTTGAAATTGACCTTCCTCTAGCGCTTGAATGTCTGCTGGCGATGGCCTACCACATGCAAAAGAAAATCATTCCTTTGGACCTTCCAAAACAGAACCTATCTTTTGTTTACGGACGGCTCCTGAAGATTATGCTGAAGAAAATTGATTGCTATGAGTTAGGGTACATAGATAGTGTGATGGGTCTCATGAGAGATTGTATTCCGGCTTTCTTTATCCCAAAATACTATCCAAAAACTAACATGGCAGTAGAACTCAAGAAGGATATCGAGTACGCAGCTCAGTTTGTTGCTGAGCTAATCTCTGATATTCCGGAGCAGGACATAACTGCTTTCTTCACAAATGCATACTTATACCCAACGGAGCCGCTAAAAGACTTTGAAGATATCCACGTGAAGATTTTCATTCTATTTTTCAAGGCTGTCCTTTCGATAATTCCGAAGGAGTTGGAGAAAGAGAAGTTATTCAACCAATACGATAAGCTGGGTTATTTTAGGCAATATTGTGTGCAAAAAGATATTTCTTTTGAATTATTAAACGAAGCTATCTTTAAGTAAATATATATGCTACTATGAGTTAAAATACAGGATGTATTTTATACTCAGAGAGTGAGAGTAAAGAAGTGTATATAGTAATATTATCAGAGCGAGTTAAATCTATTATCACTCTTTATCGATTGAGGATGTACTTGGCATTCAGATTATCTTAGTGAGGAGATATTCATTCTGAGGTCCATTAACGAAGAAACTTTTGGGACAACCAGCAATGGAGCTCAAAGTTTGGTTTCTATAAACCAAGCTTATTTATTTGACTGGATGAGAAGTACATGAACGTGATTATATAATACTTGGGCTCATTGTTTCTTCGTAGTTAAACACATGTGAATTGAGAACACCTCAAAAAAAGTTGGTACTATTCCGGCTAAATTATGGATCATTCCCCCCCCCCCGGGCCAAAGAGTGACTCATATTGATTGAATCACTCATCTGATCTGGTAAAATTTGATCGGTTTGAACAGAATGTAGTAACTCTTAAAAGACTATTTAATCTAATTCAGAACAGAATTACGAATTTTAACAATAGAAGCTTAATTTTATCCTTCATGGCTGAGTCAAATCCCACAAAATCCGCGCTCATCATCGTTGATGTACAGAACGATTTCTGTGATGGAGGATCCCTCGAAGTCAAGGGAGGGTCTGATATCGTCCCTCTCATTAACGAAATTCGCGAAAAATATAAATTTGATGAAATTTACCTCACATCGGACTGGCACCCAGACGACCATTGCTCTTTTGCTAAAAATAATCCAGGTTCTGAGCTGTTCAAGCCAGTCGTCCTCCCGAAAACAAATGTATCTCAAGTTATGTGGCCAACACACTGCGTCGCAGGGACAAAAGGGGCAGAATTCCATCCGAAGCTTGTCGTTGATCCAAAAGACAGAATTATTAGAAAAGGACAGAATGTTGACTGGGATTCTTACTCTGGATTTGGAGTGGAAGACGATGAAACCTCTTTGGGCAAAGATCTCTCTGAATCTAAGATTGAGAAAGTATTTGTGGTCGGGCTTGCTTTTGACTATTGTGTCGGAAATACAGCTCTTGATGCTGCGAAGAAAGGGTAATTTTCGTATTTGAAAGCATTCAATTCAATTATGTTTGCTTTGATATAGGTTCAAAACGTTTGTTGTGACCGATGCGGCCAGAAGCGTTGCGGCAGAATCGGAAAAAGTCATGAAACAGAAACTCGAGGAAGCTAAAGTGGAGCTGATCGAAAGCTCTCAGATTCCTAATTATTCAAAGTAACTGGAAATTCTCTATAGCAGCAACTGCCTGTGGGAGGAAAACTTATATTGATAATGAGATAATATATCATTTCACATAATGCATCAAAGTTAGTGGAATATTTCTGATTTATGAGCCATTAGCTCACGTAAGCTATTTGTTCAATGAAAATTTCGAGCTCCATAAAATGTAATTATTCAGTCTTTTGTTCTCTACATTGAAACTAAGTTTGTTAATTCACATCGAAAATGGAATTGGAGTCGCTATGGGATTATTTTTATTTTGAGAGAGTTTCTGTTTTGAACTTTCCATAATTATCATTCTCTTGAATGATTGATCGAAGATTTCCACATGAGAAAAGCTAATAAGCTTTTTCCAAAAAATTACACTGAAAAAATTGAAGAGACTCGCGAACACTATATGTCACAAGCATGGACTATTGAAAGTACTATGCTTTTCTCTTCGCTTAAATTACTACTTCCAAATTGAGAAATTTAGATTAGAGATGCTCAGTAATTTATCATCAATTATTTTTTTCCCTCACTCGTAGCAGACAGTGAAATATGAAATTCAGCGAAGACTGAAAATGAGTCTATCTGTGCTGTTGATGATTTTTGGATTGAGATCATGAGGTTAAGGTATATGTTCTCGTTGATGATTCGACAAATTAAATACCTACCAGTAATTAAGTATAACTACCAAATATGCTATTGAATTATAGAACTTCTAAGGATGACAATCCTTTACCTCTACTTCTTATTTCTAAAATCAGATGGAACTCACCGAAACTGATAAAATATATTGTAAATATCAATTCAGTTCAATACCAGTACACAAGCTGAGTTAGATTCAAAAATTCTTTTGAAAGTTTGTTCATAAATTATCAATTATAAATTATAAATTATTAATTACATTGCCAACATAAATTTTCAATTATTAGAGCGGTTAATCCAAATTATTCTGCTCTGGAATACGCTCTGGAATAATACACTGATAAGCTCTCTGCTCGGAAGAGATGAATTCTCATGCCCCATAATCAAAGTTTGAGCTCATTTCTTTTTTCCAGGATATTTTGGCTGCTGAGCAATCTTTCCTTCCTTTGTTCAGCAGAAAATTTTCCTCCTTCTCTGATTCATGCATGTGTAGGAATCTGGCGGAAACCCAATAGAAAGGTATTTCCATGTTCTCACAACTCACAAAACATTGGAAAATCCGCTTCCTCTGATTTCACCAAATTGTTCGCTTAAAATTTTGCTTGTCAATCGTGTATATATATATAAAGTATGCAGTTATTTTATCAAAAGAATAAGACCGATGATTGATTTAAATTAAACAAGAAGTCCTTTTATAACTACTTGCAACAAAAACAGCCATGGAGTTAAACAGCTTGGCTAGAACGTCAGCCTATTTTCAACCAAGAGAAGAAAAGAAAACTCATCACTTTGGATTTGACACACATCTTCACAGCAGAAGAGACAATTCCCGAAAAGAATCTCCAGGAAGATTTACAATAAAAACTAGTCTGCAAACGACCACATATCCTCTAGAATCACCTCATGAGACCTCGGCAATGATCAGTGAGGCAGACCTGTCAGCGTATTTCAAGCCAGCGGAGGAATTGCATCAAGTTACACCCGTTGTCAATAAACAGAGAGTCACAAGCCATAAGTTCTCAAGAGGCTCAATAGAAGGAGGAGACAAAAAATTAGTTATAAGCGGTCCATTTACCTACTCTGTAAATGGAAATCCTAGTTCAGAAAGGATGGCAGCAAGAATCAGATCTTTATTAGGCTGCCAAGATATCAACCACCGTGAACAGAGCACTTTAGGTCAGCTGAGAGGAACGAAGGCCGTCCGCTCATCTATTGTAAACTCCTTTGACGAAGAGCTAACTGCAGCCAATTTAAGTTTTTTGCCCGCTCCGATAAGAAAATCTACGGATTCTCTCACAAGATTAACCCTTTCGCCAGTTAACTCAGACAAAGAGCAGAAAGCGGCCAAAAAACGAGCTATCTCAGTCCCGAGGCGGCCCGGGCTTAATCCTGCGATGCTTTATTACTCAAACAAACATGCAGATGAAATCAAAAAGCCTTTGCAACTTGCAGAAGATTTTAGACCATCAGCTCGGAACAAATCACCTGCGAACAATTCACACGAGTTATGTAAAAGCTTTAAAGTTCGGAAAATGACTTTACGAGACTCCAGCCTCGATTTTTATTGTCCGCAATTGAAGGTACCGCAGCGAATACTTCCAACGAGCAAAAAGAATGATTATTTCATACCTCCTTTAGAGAAAGGACTGGAATCTCCTTCAATAGGGTACAGTCCAGCAAAAAAAGGCGTAGTTGTGGATTTTAGAGCGCTTAGAGTAAAGTCGAATGCTAACCGAATCAAGCCTCATTCAAGAAATCAGAAGCAAGAGCTAGAAAGAGATAGTCTGATGGTGCTTTCATCGAAGCAATTGGAGGATTGGGAAGTTGATGTTTTGGGCGAAAAAACAGTCGCAGCTAATTCTACCAAGAATGGATTTCGGAAAAAACTCTTCCACACCCCAAAAATGCCTTTTTCTCAGGATGTGCGATTCCAAAGTACGGGTGTGAACATAAAGAGAGCTATTATTTAATTGCTGGTTTTAGATTACTTAACTTGCATACAAAACATATTGTGTTGTACTATTCAAACCAAGAGATTTTCGTAATTATTTTTGTGTTACTTAAAGGCTCTTGCAGCGGCTAATTCGATCAAACTTTATAGTTGGTTATGAAAAGCAGATTTTTTAATGTGGTCTCACTTTTTCGGTCACAAGCATTATTTCAATGAAAATCTCTATCTTAATGCCAGTGATATGATGCTACCTAGATAGAAGTTCTATTGAAAATGATTTTAGACCTAGAGTTGGAAGCGATAACACATCAGTATCAGTGTTTTACTATAAAATTGGTGATGTATTTCAAGTCTGACTCACAGATAGTAGTTTACAGAGATATCATAGTCCAAAATGTTAGGTTGAACAACCACACTCAACACTCAGAGCAGGTGATAGCAAATTAGTAATATCAACTATTTGGAGACGTCAGTACTCTAACTATTTCCTTCGAGACCTCTAACCCGTACTTAGTTATTCTACTCAGTAGAACTAGGTTTTAATATAAACAATTCTATCTTTCATAAGAATCGAGACTTACTACATGATAGTACCTAATATTACAATTTATCTTAAAGCAAAGAAATAAATATAATTAATAATTCTTTTAGAGTTGAAATTTTTTGAATAAGAATGATAATTAGTAGTGGTAATTTTTATGAGAAGGCTCTCTTATTGCAACGAGATATTGGTCATTTTGGAATGCTTTCTGTTCTTTCGTTTATCATAATCACAGAAATCTGGGTAAAGGTACGTGAGAAAAAATGGGAGTATGTGACTTTCTGCAAAACGCTTCTTATTTGAAAAACAATGTTAATTTTCTTAGAACCCGATCAATTCAGAGTGCTTGAAAGAAATATTCTCTATGTCATAAGAAAACTCTAAATTATCAATAACCGAGCTCTGAGAGGAGTTCACACAATAACCATTTAACAATATATATAATGATGAGTACAAAATAATGAACCAGAGCTTGAATATAGCCTTTTCAATATCACCGATGGTGTAAAACTAATGTATCTCCACACGAAAAATATCGAAAATGATGGAAAGACAATAAAGGCTTGGAGCACATCAGAAACCAGGCTAAACAATAGAGAGAAACAATGCGATCT
>ENA-UOUE01001412-UOUE01001412.1-compost-metagenome-genome-assembly--contig:-NODE-1412-length-15259-cov-9.778027_pt1 | contig 15259 bp, 9 predicted proteins | sample MGYA00238146_ERZ747223 | MGnify/ENA primary metagenome ERZ747223 (study PRJEB28781, sample SAMN06268865) | compost metagenome | isolation source: single cell | place: USA: California, Emeryville, Joint... | reverse complement strand
ATTATTGAAAACAAATTTGAAAAAAAAAAATTTAACAAAATCTGCTACGTCAATGTCAGAAATCCTGTTCCCCGGCAGTATAGATAACCAACTCGTAAATCTTTGACATTTGCTCAAGAAACTCTTCTAAATACGGTCGCTTGAGAATGTAGAACCGAGTCCCATCTGCTAATCTCACAATGGAGTCCGGTCGGGACTCTGGAACGGTTGAAGCATGGATAAGCGTTTCATCCAAATCTAACACTAATGTTTTCATTCCTCGGTGTTGAGGAGCTTTGTGGGGGAGATATGGACCCTGGCTGGCAGAGGTAATAGATTCTCTTCTGCTGATAGAAGTGATTGATGAGATTTGGGATTTTTCGAGAGGAATCGCGCTTGATAACGAAAGAAAACTCGCTTTTCCATGAGAATTTGAGAGTGAGGGTCTTGTATTGAGGTTCTCATATCTGACTCTGGATGAAGAAGGGAGACCTCGATCTTGGAGCACTGATGTCAAGCGGTCTTGAACTGGAGTCCCGAACGAGGAGGCATACTGCTGTGAGGAAAAGCTATAGCTGCTGAAGATGTTTTGGAGCTGAGGGCGCAGGATTTCTGACATTGACGTCGTAGATTTTGTTAAAATTTTTTTTTCAAATTTGTTTTCAATAATTTTTTGAAAGTACGATGGTATCTGTTTAAATTTGGCAATAAAAGTTCTAAAGATGCTTTTTTTTCTGTCCGAGTTAATTGTTTCAGTACGACCTTTAAATTCATTAATTCAGAAAATTCATTTAATTTCCGTTTAAGTGACTGGATACTGAAATTTTAAAGTGGATCATCTGTTTTCTTAACGGGGTGCTTTCCTTTAAAACCCAAGGGGTAATTCCAACCAAAGCATCTAAGATCTAAAAGAGGAATTCACCACTCTAGGTTGTACAATTACTTTGTTTAATCCCAATAAATTTACTAAGACAACAGATTTCTGAAGAGAAAAATGTATATTTCGTGTTAACGCTATGGTTTGTATTCGCTATTTAAGTTATTAACATTGATTTTTTTAGGTTTTGTTGATAGAAAGCTTAAGACATAAAGGTATTAGGAAAGCTTATGCATGAAAAACAGAAATTCTGAAAGAGCATTATCTTAAATAAAACGCTGATTGAGAAGTACTCTCTTGAAATATTAGCTTTCAGCTCATTTTGGATAAGAAGTTTCGAAAAATAATGCAGAGCTTTGCGCCACATGGCTTAGGCAATAACCCAGGCATTAGCGTTTAAGAGACGGGAATAATACTGTCAATTAGTCAACAAATCCCTGGTCTGATTGTTCGATCTAGAGTTTTTGGTGTGAATTACTGCTTGACCATTAAATCAAGTAAAAACCACTTAGAATATTTTATAGAAGTTTTTAGAATGAAAATTTGCGATTGAAAAGGTGTTTCAGAATTTCTGAAACTATACTCAGAATTCGGAATTAATTACTACAATGCGAACAATTTGCCAATTTGAGCTTAAAAACTTCCAATTATGGAGCCATTGAGGTTCATTCCTTTTAAGAAGGAGGTACTGAAGGGAGGAAGATATTTCAGAATTTGGGCTTGTGGTAGCAGAAATTTGAATGTGGAGGCATTGATTTGCAAAAAGTGCGTTAAGAAGGTCAGACTAATGGGATATTAAGCTCTCTCAAAGCAAAGGCAACAGGCTTGGGTTTATTTATTCGTGATGGTTTTAGATTGATGTGGCTGAAAAACTTTCTATCATTAGATGAACAAAAGCAAGATAACTTTTTTCAAAATCTACATTAGACGTTATAATTGTGTTGGCTTCAATGTATTTGGTAGATCACTAACTAAGACTTCAATTCATAATGCTTGTGGAGCTAGGTTTCTAACCAGCAATCATCCATCTTTAATAATGAGAGGTGTAACTAATAGACAAAGCTTTGCATTGTAAAGACTTGTGAGCAGAATCCTTTCTTGCCGGAGCAATAAAGATAATGCTGCGGACAACCACGCAAACTTCTTGAGACAAACTAATTGCCAAGGAAAATACTCCAATGATTTTTCGAGAGATGTTGATATCCATTGAATTGACTAAAATTGGCTCCGACTGATTCCTCTCATTTCTATGACTCATAACATCAGATTGATTGAGAGAAGCTTTCAAATCGAAAAACGGCGTTTTTCTAGCACAGAGACCAGAATTTATAACTACAAGTAAATCAAAACATTGGAATGCGAATTTGGTATTTTAATCTGTAACTTAAACGTTTCGTTTACATTAACTCAGAAAGTCCAATTGCCAAATGCGAGTCCGAGGATTTAGTTTGTTCTGAGCACATTCCTAGCTTATATAACCTCAAACATTTTCTTCTACCTGTTTATTATTTCATAGTTTATGGAAATTGTTTCCGCTTCTCAATTACTCTCAATTAATAATTTCAAGAGTGAGAAGATCACATTAAAACAACCAATGTTAATCTATTATGCTTATGAGATTTCATAAAGTGCTTCCAAGCACATTGCATCTCATCTAATTAGATGTATTTTAGTTATTCTTAAGGTCTTCTTCATACTGAATGTTAACTTTTTTACAGAGCCCATTCTTCATCGCTTCAGCCTTAATTGGCTCGATGACACTCTCATCTTCAATGGTAGGTGGAATCTTTGGTTCCTCGCCGTCAACGATAGCCCTCAGAATGTTTCTCAAGATTTTCCCGCTCCTTGTCTTGGGTAATTTCTCCACGATCATGCATTTTTGGAAGCTTGCGACTGGACCAATATCTTCTCGGATTTTCGCAATGAGTTCCTTCACAATAGCAGCTTTTTCTCGATCAACTCCTGTTTTCAAGACAACGAATCCCACGGGGATCTCGCCTTTCAGTTCATCCTTAGCGCTGAGCACAGCCGCTTCGACTATATCCTTATGACCAGTTAGCACCTCCTCCATCTGCGAGGTACTCAGTCTGTGGCCAGCAGTATTTATGATATCATCAACTCTCGTCGTGACATGTAAATAGCCTTTGTCGTCGATGAACCCTGCGTCTCCAGTGAAATAGAAGCATGGAACAGGCTTGAGATACCTATCGACAAAAGCCTTATCGTTCTTGTATAATGTAGTCATAAACGACGGTGGCATTGGTAGCTGGATGCATACATTTCCAAGAGTGTTTGGAGGAAGATGGTGGCAGTCTTCGTCTATGATAGTCACTCTCATACCTGGAGCGGGCTTTGTTGTACTGCCAGGTTTCACGGGGAAAGTGTGCAAATTTACGAAATTCGTGCCGATAGACCAACCGGTCTCAGTCTGCCAGTAGTTGTCATTAAGCAAGCAGGTTTTTGGAAGACAATCGAGGAGCCAGTTGCAGGTTGGGATATCAACTCGTTCTCCTGCCATAGAAAAACTGGCCACGTTGCTCAAGTCTGCCTGCTTGATGTGTTTGCCTTCAGGATCTTCTTTGCGAACAGCTCTCATCGCAGTCGGAGAAGAATAAATGCCTCTGACTTTGTATTTCTCAGCTGTTCTCCAAACGATACCAGCATCAGGAAGGTTCGGCTTCCCTTCAAACAATACAGTCGCACTACCATTGATCAATGGACCATAGATGATATAAGAATGACCTACGACCCATCCGATGTCTGAAGTAGCCATGTAGACATCACCAGGTTTCAGGCCAAAGATATATTTCATCGAGTAGGCAAGAGCGACTGCGTTTCCGCCGTTATCACGAACAATGCCCTTGGGAGATCCGGTCGTACCTGAGGTGTAAAGGATATAGAGAGGATCTTTACCAAGGACAGGAACTGGGTCGACCTCCTTTGCCTTGGAAAGCTCTTCGTAGAAATCGAAGTCAACTCCTTCGATTAAGGTGGTCTTGAGTTGTTCTCGTGCCACGATGATTTTCTTGATGGTGGTTGGGAGATTAGCGATTTTAATGGCTTCGTCAAGCATCTTTTTGTAGTCTACGACTTTGTGGGGTTCAATACCGCAGGTGGCTGAAACGATCACTTTTGGCTCAGCGTCTAGAATTCTTGAAGCGAGTTCCTTGGCGGCGAAGCCTCCAAATACGATTGAGTGGATCGCACCGATTCTTGCGCAAGCAAGAGTCGCGAAGATCGCTTCGGGGATCATTGGCATGTAAATTATGACTCTATCTCCCTTAACAACGCCGTGGTTAGCTAAAACTCCAGCGAATTTGGCTGTGTGCTCTTTTAGCTCTTTGTAAGTATAAGTTTTCGACGAATTTGTGATAGGAGATTCGTAGATGAGAGCAGGTTGGTCTCCTCTTTCAGCAAGGTGGCGATCAATGCAGTTGTAGCAAGTGTTTAATTCACCATCCGTGAACCAACCGAAGAAAGGAGGCTCGCTACGGTTTAAAATTGTTTTGGGTTCTTTGATCCAAGTAATGAGCTTGGCTTGCTCGGCCCAGAAGTCTTCCATAGTCTTGGGATCTGCCGCGCGATCAAAGTGGATGTCGTATGGGTTGAGTTCTCCCTTAATATCAGATGCATCACTCTTAGTGACCATTTTTTCTAAGATTTTTGATAATGTTATTTCAATAGATATCCTGATTAAAAGCAAAATTTATACTTTAGCATATAAGGTTTAGGAGTCACTTTCAATCAAAAGGTTTTTTCAGGAATGAGGCTAACCTAGCTATGTTTCTTAAAATAATTTTTTGCAAAGTGAGCACATCAGGTGTGAAACACAACCATTTCAACCCAACTATAGCATTATAGAGCTATAGTGCAATTTTTCTTGAATTCTCAGCTTTATGTCTTCATGAAATCGGATTGACTCTTGACTCGGCCTATTAAATTCCAGAGTCCTCGATATTCAAGAGAGAAGAAAAAGGAAAAGGGGAACTCCTTTTGCATCTCTCCTATAGGAATTGCAGCGGTGAGCCTCAGATGATCTTTTTTATATCAATATTTGTTGTCAACCGAACGGAAGAGCAGACAACTGGGTTAAATCTTTCTTATCCCTTGAAACATAGAAATAACATTTGAAGACGAGAAGAAGAAGGACGCTTTTATGAAAAACTCTCATCTTAAAACTCACTATGATTGATATTCCGGCACAAACCATAGAACATTTTCATAAACAACGCTGACCAAACCCTTACTATCATTCTAATTATTTCTACCTTCTCCACTTATCATTAATCCCAAGAAGAGCTAAATGTGGCAGGATTAAGTTACATTCTTTGTTTTATTATTAGTCAAAATCTAAAGCGTTGGATAAGCATCAGTAATTTACTAATTAGAACAAATAGCAAAGAGAAGGTGAGAACCTCGAATCAATATCACAATGGATGCATATGAATCAATCAAACCTATCGGAAGCGGTTCCTTCGGTCAAGTAACACTCTTGCGCATTCAGAGATAACGTCCAAATGATCAGGTTTATTTAGTGAAACATAAAAAGGAAGATCAATTGTATGTCGTCAAGAAGATCAAGACCAGAGATATGAAGGATAAGGACAGAGAGAACACAGAGCAGGAAGTAAGCACTTTTTCTCTTGAAAAAAATGAAATTCCTTGCAGGTAAGGCTCTTACAGAAGCTCAGACACCCAAATGTAGTAGGATACAAGGATTCCTTTATGGAACAGGACCAGCATCTTCATATCATCATGATGTACTGCGAAGGAGGAGATTTATATAATAAAATCAAGGCTGCCAAAGGAAAGCATTTTTCTGAATCAGTATAAAACACCAAAGATAATACAATTAACCTCGACTGCTTTGTGTTCTAGCAAGTGTTGGATTACATCGTTCAGATGTCCTTGGCACTATTCTATCTGCATGATAAAAAGATTCTGCATCGAGATCTGAAGAGCCAAAATATATTTCTGAAGAACGGAAGGGTAAACGCTGACAACTGAATCTCACAATTAACCTATTCTGGTCATTTTATCTATGCAGGTGCGATTAGGTGACTTTGGTATCGCGAAGGTCCTTGATAGCACTCGAGATTTTGCAAATACGGTAAATCCAAAATTTTATCATTATCAATGATGGCCTTTTACGACTTGATAGTGCATAGGAACGCCTTATTACATGTCTCCAGAGTTACTGAGCTATAAGCCTTACAGTTACAAATCAGATATCTGGGCTCTTGGATGTGTGTTTTATGAAATCTGCAACTTAAGATACCCCTTTGATGCTCAGGTACTCTCTCTCTCCACAATAGCATTGTTTCTAAACGATAGTAAATTCAGTCTTTTCAAGATCTTGCGATGAAGATTATCAAGGGCTCATATCCAGGGGTGGATGCCTCATACTCCAAGCAGCTTCGTGATCTCATTGCTAAAATGCTCAATCATAACCCGAAGGAACGACCCACTATCGTTGATATATTAAACAGGCCTTTCATTAAAAACAAAGTGATAACCTATATTTATGAAATGCTGTCAGGCAACCACCCTAATGCGCAAAATGCTGAGACGCACGATGAAGTAACTAACTCTTTATCTCGCTTCTCCGCTTACTAAAAAGAAAAGTTATCGCTTGATAGTTTGAGGGAACAAGCTGAGAAGCTCGGAATTATGAAAAAAATCGAGACTATGATGAACTCAGGGGCTGACTTCAAATCTCCACAGAAAGGAAATTTTTTCAAGCAAAAGGAAGGCGCTGAAAATCTTCAAATCAAAAAAAATCGGCCTCCTGAGCTCGACGAAATACATGATAATTTAAGGAAACACAAGCAAGCTCTTAGAAAGGAACTAGAGGAGAGGAAAAAACTTAAGAGAGAGTTGACGAAGCTCGAAGAGCGAAAAAATAATTTTAGAAGAGCTCAAGAGCCATCCAAACAGCTCGGCTTCGCTCAAAAGCGGCAGAACTCAGATGAGAAATTGAGAAAGCCGCCCACTCCTGAGAGCAAAGAACGATTATCCGCGGACGCGCATCGATCTTACAGCGACAAAGAGAAGCCCAAAAAAGAGCAACACATGCCAATTGTCAACAAAGCGACCCCTTATGTTAGAGAAACACCTAAAAAAAACAAACACGCTCATGATTATGGCTACCAGCCTTCTCGAGGAGGAAAAAGCGAAGAGAAAGGCCCGAAGAAAGGAAATTATTTCCGAGACACAAACAGCGGGTCTGAGAGGAGCAACGCGGACTCAGACTCGAATTCAAACAAAATCTCCTATGATAAACTTTTTGAAGGCATAAAAGAAACGCGTAAACATTCTGGAGACAGTTTTGGCTCCAAAGAGAGGAAAAAACCTGTTGAGAGCCTTGGTACCGGTGAAACTCAGGCCGAGCATTCTAAGCCTCCAAAGATATCGGACTACAACGACGCCAGGGAGAGGGTGTTATTGGAGAAAGAGCGCAAAAAGAAGGAAGAGCAGTTGCGTATTGAAAACGAGCTGAAGAACATTAGAGAGGAGAACAATGAAGCCCGTAAGCTCGCTCAGGAGAAAAAAATGTCTCTTTTCAAGCCTTCACAAGATAATTTGCTAAGTTCTCCGAAGGAGCTAAAGTCTAAGAGTGAAATAAACAAAGGACTCTCGGGCTTTGCGCATCATAGTGACGGCGATCATAAGAAAGAGCCTTCTGATAATGAAGATGTAAAATTTGTGATAAAGCCGCTGAGTCAAGGAAGTCAATCGTGCAAGCCCTTGAAAATCGAGGAAGACAAAGATATGTACGCCGATGATTTTGAGTCGGATAAGGAGACTGAGCACACTGAAGAGGAGGAACTGGGGTTAGAGAAAATAGAAGAGAAGATAAATGTTTGTCAACAGCGGTTAACGCATAACGCGACTAAGATTCTTGATTTGAAGAAATCTCTTAAACATACGAAACAGTAAGAATGCTGACGAGTCTTCATATAATCATATAAATAATAACTCTATCAGACTCGAAAGAACGGTGCTGAAGAAGAGTCAGATATCTCCTGATGTAGAAATTATTGAGACGATCAGTGATGACATGGACGCTGCGTATTCCGATAGCTTTGAGATTCGATCGGACTTTGAAAGCAATTCTGAAGGTGAGGAGGAAGAAGCAGTAGCCTTCGAGCCACATGAGCAGTAATAATCGCGAGTATTTTTCTCATTAAACAAATTTTGTTTCTCCACAGAATCATAGAAACTCAGGCCGGAGATGAAACCCTCAAAAAACGTTCGCATAATCCTGAGTATGCACGATACCACGATCAAATTGATTTACTGCGACAGTAATTTCTTGTTGTCAGAACTCTTTTTCAAAGACGCATTTTCTTTACTCATAGTCGCTGTGAGAGTGGGCTCGGAACTGTGCTATTCAACAAAGCTTATAATTTTTTAAAGGAGAAAGGAAATCATAAAAATAACGTCGAACTCAGAGAGCAGTTAATTGGTAACTAGATCTCTTTAATTTATATCTAATGAGAATCGCTAATTAGAACTCATTGGCGAAAGCAACATCGGATTTTGGCAAATGATTGACCAGATCCTATTCCTCGAGGATCTTGTGCTGAAATTTTTTAACACTTAATTCTGTTCATTGCATGAAGATGACGGCTGCCAGCTAAATTCATTCCTAATAAATAATTTCAAAGCTGCACCTTATTACATCAGTCTATATTAGTATATTCAGAAAATGCTTTCAAATTTAGGATCTAGCAACTTCCTAATCTATTCTTTTAATTCTAATGTCCTCGCAAATTTAAAGGTGCTACTTATATTTGTGGATATTTGAGAAAAAGATTAACAATTACAGTTTAACACATACGGAATATTCATTCGCGGGTTTCCATAGAAGAATTTTTGTAAGAAAATTAAAATTTTACTAAGGCTCCTCGCCTCTTGAATCTTCCATTAATCGTCATCTTGATAGTTAAAAAAAAACAATGAATCTCAGTAAAGTAAAAGATCTATGATCTAAAATCCAAAGGAACGCGGGACCTCGTCTTATTATGCAATTATTCCACTTTAAGTTCATAATAAGCATCGGTTTTTGGATTGTAATAGCAGTTTAGAACCGGATCATAAATGACCTCAACCAATTCTCCGTTTTGATCGGTTTCTCCTTCATTGTAGACTACAGAATCAGCGTTGCTAGCATCAGGTTGTGCGTTTTGGCTGCGAGGAACGTTGCTAAGGCCTTCCTGATTAGGTTTCCGCATGGCTGCTCGTGTGCAATTTTCCATTGATGTCATAACGGAGCTAAACGGAGGTGAGTATGGCCGCACTTGGTTAACGACTTGGTTCAAATGCGCTTCATAATCTTTCTTCTTCTTTGTCTCCTTTGGTGATAGACTCTTTCTCTGAACTTTCTCATCTTCATGGTCAAAGCTCTTGTCCAATGCTTCGTCTTGTTCTTGGTCTCCTCTGGTAAACACTCCGAAATTAGGCTGTTGATAGTCTTCTCCTCTCAAAAGAAGTTCATTAATGCTTCGTTTGTCGGAGCCCATGAATTCTTTTTTCTCCTCCCAGTGTTGATCGGTGTTGTGCTTGGTGCTGCTGACAAAGCTCCTCGTGCTGTTGTTCTCATATTCAAGGTTTTCCTCAATTGATTCAATATCATCTGCTTGGCTTGGATCATCGCCTACGACCTCTAGTGTACTTGGAAGAGGCATACCTCTGCCGTTTCGACTGAGAGTCGAAAATTTATTCCTCGGATCGCTTTGAGAGGACTGTCTAGCGCCATTTTGCTGATGCAGTTGTAGTTGTATCTGTTGCTGAGTTTTAGGCGATAGCGCGCGACTATTCGTACGTTTTTTGGCCGTAGCAGTGGTTTTTGATGCAGTAGGAGGCTGCTTCTGGCTGCTCTTCGTAGTTTGTCTGCTGGGAGATTTCTTCCTCGCAGCAGATTGTGTACCCTCACTAGATTTCAGCTCCTCTTTGTTCAGCGTGTTGTGAAGGTTTTGTCTCGATGCTTTTTTCATGAGAGTTATTTCATTATCCGCCCAGGGATTCTGCTTCTTCGCTTTGTATTTCCCTGTCGGCGTTACCTTATCTCCACCTTCCATAGATGACTCGAATTTATTACTATTACTCGCAGTGGTCGTTAGCTCCAAGTTATAAGTTTTGGGGCCTCTAAAGAGCTTTCCGGCTGATTTTAACGTACTATCATAAGACTGTCCACGGCTAGATCGACCATCTTCAACGTTAGCAGTATCTTTACGGGTTTTTCGCGTTACGCCTGTAGTTGCAGTGCTATTTGAAGTCTGAGTAGTGTTATTTGGGTTTTCCTTCGTTAGAGTTTTCGCGTTAGATTTTATAGATGCTCGGGGCTCGATCTCAACGGAGCCCGTTCTTCTCCCTTTCTTCTTTACTGCAGACGACTCAAGCCGCGAATCTTCAAATGCATCGTCGTTAAAAGGACCGAAGGTTGGCTCCCCTGTCGATGTTAGCGGTTTGATGAATCCTCCTCGAATGATTAGCTCTGTGGACCCATCAAAATCGCTTTTACGGCTCTGCTCGAACCGATCTATTTCTACAAGGTTATTTTTCCTGACCTTAAAAAGCTGTGGAGACTCAAAATTCTCTTTTTCTTTGGATCCCTTCTGCTTTAGAGGATCTGGAGACCCTAAACCATTGTCCACCTGCTTCTTCATTCCAAGTCTGTCCTCGTTCTTTGAGATTGTCCGATTGTTTGTGGTAGCAGTAGTCGCAGTTAAGCGAGTCCGCGCGTCTTTGGTTGTAGCAGTGACGCTTTTAACTTGCAAAAATTTGTTAGTTGCCTGGTTGGAGACCTGCGTGTTTTCTAATGGAGTGTTATCAATCGTAATCATCTCGGGAATCGCTGTGATTTTGTCAATGTATTTCTTCACTGAGTTGAGAGTAAAAAGGTGGTTGCAATATGACACTCCTGAAGGGAAATTCTGAGTCTTTGGTACCATCACGCTGTATATGAGGGAAAAAAGATGGTTATTCATATTGATTTTGGATGCAGATGTTTCTTACGCCTCAGGATTGATATTGCCGTCGAATTCATCTTCAGCGGATAATTCAACCAGCGGGGAGCGCATAGTGAAAATTTTCCTCAATTTGAAAGCGCCGGTGATAACAAAGCTGTCAATAGAGCGAAAAGTTTGATCTTGGAGAACGTCATTGGAGAATCAAAAGAAAAAATACCTTTAAATAGCTCAAAAAAGCTCAGGATATCGATGCTTAGATTCAACCAGGTTCCTCTCTTGATTATATCGATTGGGACCTTCAAATGGAAGTAGTTTCTGTCGAGTTCCTTAACGCTCGATGTAAAATTGATTCTTCGTTTGTTCTTAAGAAAGCGATAAGGCTGCAGTTCTCTTAGGGATGCACGTTACTTTGTTAGTGTCTGTGGTGGTGACTTCGATCGAGAAAGCTGAACCAGCAGGGATGTAAAGCTGAAAAACGAGAAAATGTTGGATAAGAGCCAGTTCCTGCTTGTCTTCCTTTGGGAATTGGAGCTTCGTTCGGCTTCCTTCGATCTCATAGATGTAGCCTTGGTCCAAATAAGCAGTATATTGGTTGTAAAGGTACCTTTTGTAGTCTTATCATACAGTTTTTGGACGGTTTGCGGATTGACTATTTTGATAAGGTTGCTGTAAAGCTTGTCTTTCTCTCTATTGACTGGTAGAGACTGCTTATGGCGAATGGGTTTAAGAATAGCGTACCTTTGGCGTCAAAAACTTCGAGAAAAGCACCACTTTGAAAAGCATTTTGGAACATACCCTCTGTAGTGTAAAATTAATAATTTTTATGAAGAGCTTGTCAAACAATTCCAGCCTATCGCACAACAGCCTTCCAACTAAATTAATCGCATTGATTCTGACTGTCAAAAAAAAACTCATGAGAATTCTTGCTCAGCTAACCCGATTAAAAAGCTCAATATGAGTTAGCTCAAATTAGTAGAGTAGCGTTTCAATTTCTGTGGTAATTTATATAAATGAGCAAATCTTTTCTGTTGCTGTGATGAATTATGAAAGCAGGCGTATGAATTCAGAGGTGCAAGCTTTATTCCGTTTGAGAGCCATATATAACACTTAAGAGAAATCAATGTCTGCTGAAGGATCAACAACTGCTTCACATTCTATTTCCACTAATCCTTTAAGTGGGAGCTCTTTCACAGCGATACACAGTCGCGCAGGGTGTGGGTCTTTGAAATATTTTCCATAGATTTCGTTCATTTTTGGAAAATTCTTGAAGTCATCGAGGTAAACTCGAACTTTGAGGACTCTGTCCATCGAAGATCCTGCGGCCCTGAGGGCGGTTCTCATGTTCTTAAGCACCTGTTCGGTTTGCTCTTCAATGCCAGGACCGACGAGTTTTCCGTCGGGTGTTTGGCCAAGAAATCCTGAAAGATAAACGATCTTGGCATCAGCTGGGGCAGTCCTCGCGATAGAGTAAGGAGCGATTGGCGTTGGCAGTCCCTCGCAGGATTTTAATGTTTTGATATCGTGGAAGAACCTTTTTCCAGCAGGCTTCACGCTCTTTAACAGTTTGAATGCTGTCAGCATCTTTTAATCGATCTAATATCGAAATATCTAAATAATTCCTGGGAGTTCCATCCCGAGTTAATCTTGATCCAGAGAGCGCTAATAAGCCTGTTCTTTCTATCCAGGTAGAGTTTAGTCATCCAAATACGTTATTTTCAGCAGTTCCTTCTTAGCACCCTTAAATTCAAAAAAAGAGAGAATACAAACCTGAATCTAGTGTTAAACATCGTTTTTCTGGCTGGAACAATACATTTATACATAATATGATAGAAATTCTAAACAAGGGGAAGGCATTCCTTTGCAAATGGCAAACTGGAAGGAAGATTTTAGATTTTTCAAATTCTTAGTAGTTGACCTCTCTCGTAATGAAAATAAAGCATATTCACGCTTCTCATAAAGTAAATTCTGGTAAGCGCTATTGTGCCATGAGTGCTGGAAGGTTTGGTTAGCAAACTTCCAAAATGAGCATTCTTGCACTTTAAATAGTGAGAAAGATACAAAGTTTATAATTAATAAAAAATATTGCAAGAAAAACAACTACCAAAATTGGGAAGAGTGTAACAAACAAAGGTAATTTTCAAAACTTGTCATACCAAGTGATGATTTCAGTTTGACGATGCTGACCCTTTACGGGTTTGATTGCTAATTCCTCGTTTCTGATATCCTAACCTTGCTTTTTGATCTGCTTTAGCCAATTGCTAACTTATTTGTTAAGGTTGAAGACAGCTCCTTCACCTGAGCTTACGCTTGCCCTTTACTTACCACCCTTCAGAAGCCCTGCAGGAAATATCTCCAAATTTATCGACGAAGAAAGAAATTTCAGCCTATTTCGAAAGAAGAGCAATTTATGGAGGGAAGCTAGCAAGAAGGCTCTCTTCTTGCTTCTAAAATACAAGAAAAAGCCATTCTATAATGACAAGCAATGGCAACAGAAAGTTGAGGATAGAGAATACCTCCTAATTTGAGAAAACTCCATATTTGGATTTGAATTTCATTTTTCAAAGTTGCTTTATTGCTTCTCTTTTGAGAAGTATCTCGTTTTAAACGAGTGAATGCATTTCCGTTGTGAAACTAATTTCATACAATATTAATTCACCTTCCTACATCCAATTCCTGTCTCCCACAATTAGCTACCGAGGTCCGTTAGGATTAGTGAGATTATCAAATGAAAAAAGTATATATAAAGAGTCAGCTCTAAAGATACAATTTATCAAGAATAGCTAATTTGCAATCCGAGGAGTGAGAACCCACCCCCATCAGCTGAATGCATTCATTTCATTTTGTGAAATCGGTTGGTCTCATTTCTTTAATTTCAAAAGCTGTCTCTCATGAAAACTTCAAAAGAAGGTGAAATAAGCGAAAGTTTGAAAATCTCAAAATTTTGCAGCTAATTTTCTGCAACTGAGAATATCACTAGCCATTGTCGTTAGTGATGTATGTTTCGAAAAATTTTTTCTTTTGCAATTTTATCTCTTGAGAGAACAATTACGTTTTGAATTAATATTGAGGAAGCTGCGTAATACTACCTTTCATTCAGGTCGAGAGATGCACTTGAAGAGATCTTCTTCGTAGTAGGAAATTCGGAGATATTCTTTCTTATCAAATTAACCATTGTAAAACAATTTTACCACTCAATCTCGTAAGTGGAGCAATTAAACTGAACTCTTCTGTTCAAATCGAAACCACACAATGAATTTAGATGCTAATGAGATAATTTTCTTTTGCGATTTGGCTTGGCTTGATCAGCTGGAAAAAACTATGGCGAAACAAGTCGAATGTGACTATCAGAAAGCAATTCCAAATTCTGGCTTGAAGTATAATCAAAAACTTGCTCTTGATACCGAAATCATTCATCCCATAATCGCTACAAACTGATATTGTACAATCACTGATTGTCTCTGAATTCTAGATTCGAATATTGTTTTCACATCTCTTCTTTTTCGAGTGAATATTTTTAGCGCCTTTCAAATTCAAGATAACGCTTCTTTACTCCGCAGCATCACCTCCAAATTTTCATGTTGAAATGCTTTTCATCTGCAAGCCAAGATTTTTGTAACAGCTGGTAAAATTTAATCAGAAGAGAGCCCGATCTCAACAGCTCTATTTCTTTGAAACGCATCAATACATTCGAAATAAATCCTCTCAAATCCGAATTCGATAATCAATTTTTTAAAAATTTGACAAAATGGTCCTTCTTCACTTCAAAAAAGAAGAATCAAACCAATTCCTCTACGAAACTACCGTCGAAGCTTCAGTTGACGACGTCATCTACGAACTAGCTGAATGTAACTCACCCATAACTCGCTCAACTCATCAAATGTTTTAGTAAATAATGCAAGAGTTGTTCTAGATCGACTCTGCATTTCAATCGAAGACCTAATGAAGCATGGTCCATTGAGACCTGAAGGAGAACGAGGACTTACTGACGACCTCATTACTGATAAAGAGTAACTCTCAAGGGCTTCATTCAAAATTTAACAGAAATATCTAGAGGCAACGTCGATTCAAGCAAACCTCACAAATACACTCCACCACCCCTTCAACCTGGCCAAAGGTATGTCTAACTTGTCATAATTTAAGCTTATGGTGATAGATACAATGAGGATCCAACGCATTACCGCACTGGTGTCATCCTTTCTGAGGAATTATGCAAAAAAATCATGGAAGAAGTTGTTAAGGGCAAGAAGCTCTTAAACAAGGATAACGTGGCTTCAAAGACTACAATCACGATGAAACAAATCATCGAAGCACAAGATAATCTCCGAGGTGCCATTATGATCGGGTATCCAGCGTATTACGGGCTACCAGAATACGAGCCTGTAAGAATGATCCTCGAGAAATCTTTTCCTTTTGAGGACATGGCCAATGA
>ENA-UOUE01001411-UOUE01001411.1-compost-metagenome-genome-assembly--contig:-NODE-1411-length-15276-cov-8.927824_pt1 | contig 15276 bp, 10 predicted proteins | sample MGYA00238146_ERZ747223 | MGnify/ENA primary metagenome ERZ747223 (study PRJEB28781, sample SAMN06268865) | compost metagenome | isolation source: single cell | place: USA: California, Emeryville, Joint... | reverse complement strand
AACCCCAAAACCCCAAAACCCCAAAACCCCAAAACCCCAAAACCCCTTCTAGTCATGAGGGAAATCATTTTCAAAGGCAGTTGACAATCCAACTTAATCTCCGAGTTATTTTCAAAATAAGAAATGAGAAACTTTTTCTCCCTAGGTCTACTTGTGAGCTTTCTTTGCCTTAGCATTGCTAATTTGTGACCTTTAGTTGAGAACATACCATATTGTTAATGGAAAAGATGAATAGAGTATCCCTCATGAATAGTATAGGTGTGTCTTCCCTATAAAAACTTCCTATCCAATCAGAAATAATCTCACGAGCACTCCTCAATCATTTTCACAATAATAATAAAGATGGAACTGCAAGAAATAAATCAATATATGAAGCGCTTTTAATATGCTTTCCTATGCGACCCAAGGTCTTTATGATAGACCTCATGATAGATTTCTCTAACCGACTTCATAGGCAGCACAGACACATGCCCGTCTCCAGGATGAAGCGTCCTTACCGACATCGGCTTTGGCTTTATAAAATTGCAATCAAGCAGAATTTTCTTCGATATCTCCACTGGGTTAATATTCTCAATATTCTGATAATTCTTATCGGCGACTTTCTGAGTTTCTTCGAGATCCGCTCCTTCAAACGCAACTGAATCTTTCGCGTTTGAAGGCTCGTTGCCTCTCAGTTTTGGAGGGAGACTCAGTTTGAAGCCACCCGGACTTTCATCATCGCCGCCCGTCTTCGCCGTCGGTTTGCGCTCAATCGGAAGGAGTCCTTTTTCAGACTTTTTCCTGTATCTCTTTGACGGCAAGTTATTATCGACTAGACCATCTGATTAGGAAAAAGCAAGATTACATGGATCCTATTCTCTTATAAGCAATAGATTACCTGGCAGCGCTAAATAAAGAGACGTTGCGGCGTTAAAATGCGTTTTTTGATGGAGTTCAGCCATGAAGTGCTTCGCAATGTACCTATTTGTGGCCATGACAGGCGATTTGCTTTATTCATGTTCAAATAAAGTTAGTACTAAGCCCATTACAAGCTAATAATACCTGAGCTCAAGCAAAAAGGAGTCGTCTCGATCAAATCTTTTATTATCTGTGTCCAGCTGCGAAAATTTAGATAAAATCCAAGTAGATTGTATCATACCGATGCTTTCATAGAACCAAGCTTGCTTGCAATACGATCGAGTCCGGATTTTGTTGAAAAATGCATTTGCGGCTGAATTTCCTTCGAAGGGTCTCTTTTACGGAACTCATGGTTTGCGAACTCCACGTGGTCTGTTTGATATTCTCTATTTTTCTCGATGCTTTCCTGCACAAGCAACGTTACAAGCCATCAAAGGTAGATCTCATACTCTGATACGGTCTTTTTCCGTCTTGAATGATTTAACCAAAATCGACGGACCTCCTTTGAACCGCGCTGGATCTTCATCTCTAAATCGATGCGTTTCTTGGACATGGAACTCGCGGTACTTGATTGGTTTTTCTAGCATCTATAATCATGTTTGGAAAATCAAATGCTATTTATTTCAATAAGCTCATAATTTCATGCCTGCATGACGAAATTCTCAACTCTCTTCTTGTAGTTATGAACCAGTCTTTCTTGTTTTTCTGAAATCAAGGAATTCAAGTTAATTCGAAATGATTTCTCTGCGGCAATTACCCCTCCTTGTTGGAGCTTTATCAACCTCTTCTTTTTTGAGCTTTTCGAGTTTGCTTTGCTGCTGCGAAGTTTTTTCATTGAGCCAGTAGTTATACATTGCTTGAGTTCAGGTGTGTTGGTACGCTGTTCGTGGATGGAGGAATATTGTGCGATAAGACCAAATAAAATTAAAATAAAACCTCTGCTGATTCTGAAACTTATCTTTTTTTCTCATTGTAAAGGAATGAATGTGAATAATTAAGGAAAAGACTTGGAAACCTAATGAGATAATGTGAAAGAGCAGGGTTATTCATCTAATAAGTGGGGTTAAGGAAAAACCGGATTTACGTGCAAGAATAGTGATTATTTATGCAATATGAGCGTATACCGTGAAATAAATTCTGGGTAGTTTGGAGTATAAAATCTGATGTGTTTAGATGGAATATACTTTTGAATTATTTGAGGTTATGCTCTGGCTGCTTCTTTTCATTAGTATTGTTAACATTATTCTTATAAGCTAAGTGATGGAATGTTCCCACTGAAGGGCCATGTCCAGAGTTGCGGTGTTTAAATTGGTGGGCTGAAGGGAATGGGATGGCACCTGGCGCTTGGAGTTTTGGATAAACTCTATGAGGATTATTGTGAAAGCCTCGAGTTTCAGTTGGCCCAGGAAAGAAATGAGGAAAGGGACCTCCATTTAATGGAAAAGGTGGCTGTTGGAATGGATGAGGACTATTGTGCTGGTTGAAAGGCCTATTTGGATGAAAGTGAAGAGGATTGAAGAAATAGTGAGGAAGTGGAGGACCATTAAGAGTTTGAGATGGCTGAAAAAATGGTGGAGCTTGCATTTGATAAGGCTGATTGGAAACACCTTGACCTTTGTGCATTTGATTCGGTTGATGATTCGATCGATCTTCGGCAGGAACGTTGTTATGATTCGGCTGCTGAGGATGGCCTGAAAGAGGGGTTGCTGTGTGTGGTCCGGAAGTTTGTGGCTGTTGGAGAGGGGAATTAGTATTCGGATTGGAGATAAGGGGTTGCGACTGAGGGTTCGAAATGCCTTCTTGGTTAGGAGCTGTCGTATTATTACTGCTACCGTTTGGTTTGTCTGGGTTAGTCACTACTGTGCTCTTCTCATTTTCAATATTCATTGGGTTGGCTTCATGGCTATTCTTCTTTTGTAAACTTGGAGGTTTGCTAAGAAGTTGAGTGGATGTACTTGAGGACCTTGTGTGTTTCTGCATATTTGGAGTTTCACGGCCTGCATAATTAGGATCATGAATATAATGACATCCATCCCCGTACTGACAGCCTTGAGAACTATGAAATAATTTACACGGGGCAGTTTTGTATTTTTGAGGCTTGTACGGCTTCTTTCCAGAAAAGTTAGAATGGAAATTGCTCTGCCCTTGGTTTAGTATACTAGTTGGCTGATGTAGGAAGCCCATCTGCATTTGATAATAGGGATTCATCAAAGGAACAGGGAATGGTATATTAGGCTGGAACTGAGGCTGCCCAAAACCAATGGGACCAGGCTGGATCGGGTAAGATGCTTCAGGACCCAACTTTACCCTTTTTTGTAACTGGTCACCAAGCAAACCATCTTGCTGACGTCTATCAGCAAAGAACATCCCATTAAGCTCTGAATTTTGCGCAGACTGTTGCTGAGATTGCAATTTCTCTGCTTCCAACAGCAATTTTACATTTTCGACAATATTAGTCGAGTTTTTCGCATTCTTCATCGCTACAATGACTTCCTCCTTTAGCTCCTTGGGCACTTCTGCATGTATAATATTCGCCAGCAATTCTTCATTTTTCCTCTGCTCCTCCTCTTTCCTTTGGAACTCCATCTTTTGCTTTTCCTCCCTGCGGATACGCTTCAGTTCTTCCTTACTCTTCTTCAAAATACTTTTCAAATTTTGGTTTTCATTCTTCTGCCTTTCTTTAAATTCAACCCCATTCAATACCTTTTCTTCGATCTTCTCGCGTTTTTGTTCCTCAATATGCATTTTACGTTCCTTAATCTTGGCTGGCTCTGGCACTTCGTTCATCTAGCCGTACATACAAAGGCTTAATTCCGTGGTATGGGCATCAAATAATTACCCCTCGAAGAGGAATCTCTGGAATCGGGTCATCTGACTCTGCTGACGAGTTAGTAACCCCTTCATAAGAAGGCTGCTTCGGAATTTGAGATTCCTTCAGGTATAGGCATGACAATTTCGAAGCGATCCTCTTATGTTGCCTTTCAGCTTCGATACTCATCTTGCCTACATTCTTTGCGTATAAATTCTCTGGACTAACCTTGATTTCTTTGAAGATGAGAGTGATTGTTATGTTTAACTAACATGAGAAAAAAAAAGAGAGAATGTACTTCGTGGACGTGTCCATACTGCTGTTTCCTGCATCTTTTTCAATGTCTCTTCGAGTTCTTTTGCTGCCTCCTTTTTCATTTTCATTGCTAGGGCCTCCAGCAGCGCTTCTCTTTGTTTGTATCGCTTCGAGCAGTTAATCGGATGCTCGCTCGGGTTCAGGTTCTGCATTTGCTGCCGGATTTTTTGGACTTCTTCTTCGCTGAGGCCGGGAGCGCTAGGCTCATCATTAAATTTGAAAAACTTTGTCACGCAGAGCTGTGTTTCTTCAACCCACCTATCAAATCATGTAAACTTAGTTAGACCACATGAAAAATCGCAAATTAAATGTATTAATCATTTTTCTGAGGCTGTCTCATCTCTCCCTTGCTGTCTTTTCAGGTAATTTGCATTGCTCCTACAGATTGCAATAATAATTGCATCCGCTGATAAAATCAGCGCGCTGAGGGAGACGTCCTTAGAATTTTGCATCTCGTCAGTATTTTTCAGAATGACTCTCATCGCTACCATTCATTGCAGACCGACGGAGATTCCCAAGGCATTGATAAAAATACAAAGTCATAACCAAAATAATAATACTCTCTAATCAATATATAAGCGCTAGCTACTATTTCCAAGACTAAACTCTCTCATCAAGGACTGATATCTTATCATCGCTCTAGAAAGCTATGAGGATCTTCCTCTGAGCATCGAAGCCGAGCTGCTGAAATTTGCATTGCATTGAATTCTGTTAAAGTTGATCTAGAAAGAGAATTAATTTTATTATTTATTTCATCGCCACCAATCATTTGTTAATTGTCATTCATCAGCTTCGAATCTCCGTGTTGAGACAATTTTGGTCTGTCAAGGCGATAGTGACTGAGAATTATTTTCAGTTTAAATATTTTGTTATGAGATTTTAAGGTTTAGTTATTGATTTCGCTTAGAGATGATGATTTCGCAGCAATCGCAGCAATTTCAGCAATTTCAGCACATAGCATTCCCACCAAGAATAGCAGGGAGAGATGAGATTGGCCATTAATCCAAAAAGAACTAAACTATTAAGAAATTTTCTTACTTCACATTTTTCTTGTTAGAACACTCACTGGTGCTTGAAGACCTTGAACTACTGGCTCGGTGCCTATGGTCTGAGGAGCGACTTCTGTCGTAACGAGATCTTGATCTGCTGTTGACCCGATGCGAAAGAGAAGGTTCCCTTCGACGTTCGTGACTATCCACCTAAAGAAAAAATTTTTAAATATCCATAATTCTGTTCATTTACAATTCGAGATCGCCTTCTGTCAGAAATTCGTCCGCTTCTTTCATGATCTAGTGGTATACCTTAACAGGTTGTCGAGAAACAGTAGTTAACCTCTAGAATGCCCGTATTTATCGTGACTCCGGTCATTAGTCCTTTTGATAAAGTGGCGGTGGTGGTTGTGGTCTCGGTGATGATTACGATCAGGTTGTCTCTCTCTGGGAGCGGGAAGCTTTTCGTTGTTTTTTTGTCGTTCCTTAGTCCAGTCTTCAGTAATCTTTTCCCATTTAGCTAAGAGTCTAGAAGCGCTCCCACACAAAGCTTCAGGCATATCTAAGCACTTCTGAACGTTTTCCACGCACTTACTGATCTAAATCGTCGCTATTATCTCACAGGGAATATAATTATGAGATTGCCTGAGTTCGATTGAGGGTATCCACATCCATTGTGATTTTACTGAAAAAAGAGAAAATCTTCTCTATTAGCTCGGATTTCTCTTGTGCCTGGCTGCTTGCTTTCGTAAGTAAATCCATAATTAATTCTATTCCTTTGCCTTCCGTGAACCTATCAAAGATCGCCGATCATACTTATGAAAATTTCAGCGAGAACTCACCGATCAACAAGATCCTGTGAAGTTTTGTTCAGCACTGTAACCAATCGAATCTGATCTTCTAACGTCGAGGCCGACTCGAGATCTGTACAGAACTGGTCTAATGCCTTACTATCACTCATTCCGGCTAGCAATGGTTAAATTTGCAACCAACATCATTTCATTTCTTACTTTCAACACTATGAGAATTGGCTGAAGGCTCACTGGTTCCTTTCTTTGCCACTAGCTTTTTCGGTATCTTCTCCAATGAAGATATCATGTCATCGCTTTCAATTTCCATGATTTCTAAGATGATACAGCAAACTAGCTTAATTTATTCTATTACTGATAATAATATTAGCATTTAATTCATAAAAAATCTTAATCAAATTGATTGAATAATTGGCCACGTTCTTTCTAAATATTTTGAACACTTTAGAAGTCATTCGGCCGATTTAGCCGAACGAGTATTTAAATTTTGCTCACATAACACCCTTATCTTTATATCTAATCTTTACGAGGAAAAACGCACAAAAACACAACAGGAACACCATTGAAAGCCTATTTCTCTCTACTTAGCACCAGCGCTGACTCTGCCTCGTTGACCCTGTTGGCTTGTCGAGGTAGTGAAAGGTGGTCTCTCTCTGTTTTCAACTTTTGCTGCGGTTTTTTTGGCGCTACTGCCGTCGAATTCTACTTTTTTCGAAGGAACTCTTTCCTCTGGCGAGGACTTGTAAGGGGAAATCTTTTGGTACGCCATTTCTTGAGAATCCTCTCTATTCGGCGTATATGCTCGATCGTAGTTGTAATAGTCTGGTTGTTCATAGTATTCTCGCTGGTAGATTGGATTTCCATCGAAAGACTGCTTCGAAGTTGAATAGTAATTATTGCTCTCGTAATTAGCTGCCATTGGGTTTTCTTGGACAGCGTGTTGAATGTAGCGTTTCTTTTTCTGGGCTTTGGAGGCTTCGTACGGTTTCGGAGCAAAGATTTTATCGAGAATGGTGGTTGCGAGCGAACGATTAGGATTTTTGAGGTAAGCTTCGTTTTTATTTAAACGCAAGAAACCGAGTCTGACATACGCATCTTTGTCGAGAGCTCCGTTGATTACGACGCCGTTGATCTTTGGACCGAATGTCGGGCCTTTTTCAGAAAGCGAAAAGTTGTTCTCTTGATTCATTTGTGAAATTTTATTTGATTAATTAACTGTTGGTTAAGTTCGGGAAACTCATCTTATAAGATAAATCAATAAATATTTTTATTCCATGTCAATCTACATGTCTACCTGAATGGGTCATCAAAGAACTGCCGTAAGAATAACCGTCTATACTCGCAATGTAGACCGTTAGGATATATATTTTTATAAAAATTTCCTGTGTTTTTCAAAAATCACGTAGCTTTAACGAAGAATGTATGGAATTGAATTTATAAGATTATTGATTGCAGCTTAATATGAACGTTAATGTGCCTTTGTAAGTATGGAAATGTGTTCATAGCTTTACATTATTTGTTACCTCTTAAAAAGACATTAACTTTTTATTCATAAGAAGATTTAATCGACTGTGCTGACTCGGCCTTTAGTTTTTCTCTGTAATATCTCTTTCTCTCCTCAATAGCTTCTCTGTCCGCTTCGCTCAGGTTTACTGATGAATGACTATCTCTCTTTTGTTCCTGCGGCCCTTTGATTCTCTCAGGTTTCATATCCAAGTCTTTATCAAATCGCTGTGTATCCGTCGTAGTGGCAGTCACAGGGCCGTAGTTTTGCCTTCTTGAAGCCTCTTCTATAATAATACCATTTATAGTCAGCATCAACCCAAGTCAAAGCTTACCTCGCTGAGAAGGACCTCGGAACGTCGTCTCGTACCCAGGTGAACTCGTAAATGCAGGAGCTGTGCGATTGAACCCTACACTTTATTAAAACGAATGTATTTAGCATAATATTACCATAAGTCGCTCCTTTGTCGGGTGAACCTCCGAAGTCTGCATTAAAATCATCTTTTAGTCCTTGGATTCTGTTTCTTCCTCCCCTCGCCGAGTAGCTCTCTTCCTGTCTATAGCTTGGTCTCGGCTCGAAATTTCCATGCACAACGTCAACTTGTCTCGGATCGACTCCGCCAGTGCGAACTTCGTCCAAATCAGTCATCAGTTTCGCTTTTGTAGGCGACAACCTCCTCGGGCTTCCCCTTAAAATTTTCTGCGACTGGCTTACCGAGAGGTTCTGAGTGTCTGGTTCGAATCGCTGAGGGCTCTCGATGTTTTCTCTCTCATGCGTGATGCTATAACTTCGGTTTTCGCTCTTTTTGAAGGGTGAAGCAGCCCGATGGCGTTTGTTTTGACCGAGGCTTTCTGCGATCATATTCACCTTCTCGTCGATCATTTGCTCCAGCTTGGTTCGGACTCGGTCTTCAATATGTTCAATCGCTGAGTTCAGCTCATCTTTCAGCTTTTTCAGCAATATATTCTTCTCTTCTCTGGCAGCTGATCGCACCTTATCGGTCGAGTAGTCGATTAAAAACTGAGTATTTGCGTATGTTTCCTGGTTGAATTGTTGTTCGATCTGATTATGCACCTCCCAACGATTCCCAAAAGATCCGAAAGCGTGCTCGTTTTGGTCTTTGGAAGGAAGCTGCTGATCGTTCATCGGCAAAGGGATTTTAGTAGTTTTCATCTCGTTATCCATTCGCACGATTTCCCTCTTAAGCTTCTCAAGATTTTGGTTCTCATCTTCCTGTCGCCGAGTCGAGCGAATGTCAGTTTGAATCGTCGTTGGCGCGACTTCCAGTCTATATACGTCCTCGTTCTCAAAGAACTGTCTCAACTCCGGTGAGTTGGTGTCATACCCAGCTTTATTCAAGCAAAATTTCATTTTGACGTTGAAATGAGTGCTGAGACTCTTCACAATGCTTCCAAGGCGAAGATTGATCATTTGTTCAAGTTCATCACGAATTGACTTTTGCTGCCCTTGGACACAGGTAGGGATCTCATAGCTCAACACCTGGAGGAGTAAAGTCTGCGCTTTTTGGACGTAATAGCCCACTTGCTGAGTGATCGCTCTTGAGAGCTCTTCCTTGAAATGCAGTCTTTTGAAGCCTGGTGATGCTGCATCTTGTGAGAAGTATTGAAAACTTGTATTCGTCGTCCTAAACGTGCGGTTAGGACTTCCAACGCCTTTTCCAGGCGATTTGATCTGTTGTTTGAAGTGCTTCGATGGGGTGCTCGTTGACTTGTTCAAAGCGCTTCTTTTGGTTTCTGACTTGATTGATGAACGAGACGCTGACAGCTGTCGCTGGGCCGATGTTGGTCTTTTGCTCTCTTGAGAACGACCGGTTCTCTTTGCAGAGCTAAGCGCTCTTGGATATCGACTGTCAACGGATTTCGGTGAAATAAACGAGCTATGACCCGATCTCCTGCCCGGACTCCTGCCTGGACTGCTCCTCTTCGGAGATTCAGGTGCGGTTCCTTCAGCTTTCTGCAACAATTTTAAAATCGTCTCGTCCTTTGCGCGATGAATTGCTCGTTTGCCAAAGCAGTCTTGGATAAAAACATCTGCGCCGTACTCCAGAAGCAATTTAACTGTAGCTATATGAGCGTGATACACTGCCACCATAAGTGATGTCCAACCTCTCTATATTGTGAAACGATATGAGATGAGATGTAGTGAAGGTCAATTACATGGTCCGTTGCGTTAACATCCGCACCGTTTTCAATTAGCAGTCTTACGATATTCTCATAATTGTGCCAAGCTGCGAGGAAAAGTGGTCCTTGGCGGCTCTATAACTCTGTGATGTGAGAAAAATTTAACAATATTACATGATTGCATATGTTAGGGTCTGCACCGGCGACCAAGAGCTTCCCAACGACGTTATATCTGCCTGATTTTGTTGCTAATGCGAGAGCTGTGTACCCGTTTTTGTTGACTGCATTGACGTTGATATCTTTTCTCTGTGATAAGATTTTCTGAACTTCTTCGATGTTTCCTTCCTCTGCATGGACCATCAGAATATTGTCTCCAGTGAAGAAGTCGTACGGTAACTTTGACTACGTAAAGTTAAGACTCGAGAAGGCTGGAGCAGCATTACCATTATAGTGAATAAAATCTTGCTGTTAGATCAAGATAATTCGTAATATCTCTTAATTAAGTAACGTGAATTTCATTCAAGAGTCGTTAAAATCGATTAGTTTTCAAGCCTTAGATTTCCGGCAAATTATACCTTGTATATCAGCTCTCAGTTGGTAAATATCTCATATATTCAACAAAACTCTGCTGGCAGTTTTAGTTTTAATGTGCTGGGATCAAAAGCTTGAAAATCTCTGAATATTGGTTTAATTCTGAGGAAGATATCTTTTAGCAAAATAATTTTTTTGAGATTTATCTATAGAATTATAGCTGGGAACTTGAATTGGCACTCTTAATACCTCTATTTCCCATTTCCCGTGTGACACCCTTTATTAAAGTAGCATTAATAAACCAAGTTGCTTTTATTTATGATTTAGGGATTTAAGGTTCGTTAAATCATTCTATAGGCAAGGTTTTGAGCAAACGAAAGAATTTTAACAAATATGAACCTTAGTAAGAAGTTCACTATCTGGTATGAACTCCCTAATCGAAATAAAAGGTATATTTCTCTTTATATTAATTTTATTTATTAAGGATATCAGCTCTTGTGGTTTCGGCAATCTTTGCGACTTCCTTAATCAAATCTTCAGAGACACCAAGTTCTCTGAGAGTGTCGCCGAGGTGCTTGATGATGGCATCGAAATGCTCATCCTTAAGATCGAATTTCTTGTGAGATTCTCTCAATGATCTTCCAGTGTACTTGTTTGGACCACCGAATGCAACCTATACGATTTTGTTAAGGAAAAGCTTTTGAAGGGAGTGTTTACAGTCAAGAAAGCCTTTTGATGGGCTGCTTGCTTCTTCATATCGGTATCCTTGAAAAATCCGTTGACCAGAGGGTCAGCCAAGACCTTCTCGTAGAACTTGTCAACAGCAATATCAACGGCAGCTTCACCGCCGAGTTGATCGTAAACAGACTTCTTTTCAGTGGCGTCGACCATTTGTGCAAAGGAAATTTTGCTTGTTCTTTTAAATTGTTTGAATTATATGATTTTATGAAGGAGTCAGTTTAAATAGCAGCGATGATCTCAATTGATGGTGATTATTAATCATTCGAAAATTTGGTCAGTGCGCTTCGAATTCGAAATACAAAACAGCAGTTCTTCAGAAATCTCACAAAAGATAGAATCTACTTCGTCGCGAGGCAGCTAACCTCTCCAGAGGAAGGTGGATGTGCATTCTGACAGCGGTAAGGATATTTAATTAAGAAGAATGGAAAACCAGAAATGGAATCGACTGGAAATTTGTTTCTACGAGCACACGGCTGTGACTCCCAAACCGAATTGAGAATCTTGCAAAGGCAATCGTAATGTTGCTCTGGTGAAGCCGCTTTCACGAAGAGATCCGTTTTCTGGAACTCCTTAATGCTGGTAAAAAAATTTCTACCAGTTTTAAGGACACGTAGTTCTCTTGGAACTAAATAAAAAATGGTAATAAAAGATCCGGCCAATTAAGGGTCCTTGAAACTGATATCCAAAATAAGATTCAGTCAAAAGCCACTCATGGGACAGTTCTCGTGAGGTACTGATGCTATTAGGACGATAACTGATTTTTTGCTTTAGAATAAGCGATCGTGACAGTAATTAACCTTCGAGAAATACTAAAATCGGTGAATAGACTTAAATATTCAGATAACTCAAGCTTAAAGCTATCTCTTCAAGTCCCTTCTGTAGCTTCTATAGTGTAGGTTCGAAGGAGGCGTAGTAAAATGTTTTATTTCATTTGAATATCAATCAGAATCGTGATTAACATTGAAAGTTGATGAATTAATCGGGTTAGGGACCTTATGCGGCGGGCTCAAGGTGGAAATGCAGAGCTTATAGACAGTTTTCAGAAGAAATTGCCTCAAAGTGTCTAGAATCTTTATGAATAGAGACACCGTTATAAATTGAGAAGGTTGCAAAAAGTTCGAAATCAAATACAATGGGCTTCTCAACACAAGCAGTAGGGTATTGGAAGGTCTTTCAGTTAAGAGAGAAAAGCATAAGATGCTTTTTTGATATGTATGCCGGCGGTAAATTTTTGATTAATGCAGGTATCAATCGAACAAAATACTGGCCTTTATCTGATTAATTTCAGAGAGCGGCCGTTTCATTCGAAACTCAGTTTGAATCATAACTCTCGATCAGTACGTTTCAAAGAATAATTTAACTTGATCCAGGCAATATCGAATTATTCACTTTCAATGCGCTTTAAAGTTAGTTAAATCTTCAATTCTGTTTGAAAATGTTTTCAAATCAACTCCTATGAGAGTATAACAGACTTTCACACGAACCAAAGGACCAAAGGATCCATCTAACATAAACTAACAGGTCTATCTAACATAAATGAAAAAAACTGTTTTGAATTAAATTTCATGAGATCATTTACAGAAAATTATTCAGAAAAGCTCTAATTATTCGCACTACTGACCTTCGTTGTCGCTTCCGCTGTCGTATTCTTGTCCCGCCATGGCTTTGAACTTTTTAATTTTATCCGTAAACTCTTGCTTATGACGTCGCTGGTCATACTTGAGCTAATATTACAAAAATTGAACTTGATATTTGAAATTATTTCTCGTGAATACCTCTTCTTGCTGTCTAATAACATGCACAAACTTCCTTATCAGAGGATAATGAATTCCCTCTCTCCAATTCCCGCTATAAATCATATCATTCGACTTTGAACGGAAATGAATCGTTCTTACATGGTACCGCTAGTGAGTGGAGCCCAGCTTTGGAAGGGCTCTTCTAAATCGTTTTCTATCAGCTTGTCGATTCTTCGAATCGACCTGATATTATCTTCAACAATCGTTTGTAATTGCACGCTTCTTCTGGCATATTCAAACAGTTCTCTTTTATCAACCTTTCCGTTTTGATTCTTGTCTGCTTCAAGGAAAATTTTATGAACTAATTATGGTTAGAATGATTGCTATGGGAGTGTTTATGCACTTGTCCGCTTTAATTTGGTCTTCTCATCTTCAGTAATGCAATTTCTTTTGAGAACATTATATAACTCTCTCTTGGTGATAAAACCTGATCCGTCGATGTCGCTGAGGTGAAAAAATACTGGGAAAAGCCAAGAAGTAGTAGTTGTTAATGAAACTGCTCTTTAGAATTTCTTTGATTACCCTCTAATTTTTCTTCGAAAGAGCTTGCTTTAAAAGTTTCCAGCCCCATTATCAGCTCTCGATAGTCGATTGTACCATTTCCATCATCGTCAAAAATGCTTAGCAGAATGAAATTAATATTTTTCGCGTGATTTCTTACAAGAAAAGCCTGTCTCCTAACCCCTTCTCGGCACCAAGTCCAATATAAGTCAATAAATCCCCAAATTGTTCTCGGTTTAGTCCATGCGAGGCTCCTTTATTTCTGAAAACTTTTAGAATCACCTGATACTGTGAGCTCAATGTGTCTATCGCCTCTAAATACATGGATGAGAGAAACTTTCGATACATGTGCTGTACCTTTTTTGTTTTCGATGAGCCATTGAATTGTTTTCCATTTTATTTTGAATTTCGATTTCGATGAGACCTTGTCCTTAAAATGAGAAATAGTGATCCCTTGGTCTTTTTTTCTGATGTTTAGTAGCACAGATAGCGTCCCTTTGTGTATCGGAACTGCGTTATTATTATTCTTACTGCTTTCAGTGTATTTGATTGCATTTTGTGATTTCTGTATGGATGCAAAAAGAGTTTGAGACCGATTTTCGAAAGAGTATGTACTTTTTCGTAAATCAATGAATAGGTTCGCTCTCCTTTTGTTGTTACTCGGCATTGCAGCATGCTTTCAAATCCTGAGTGGCTATTAATTAGTATCTGGGCATAGAAATGAATTCCCATACGCGCAAGCTCTTTATTCTGGGCTTCTGTTGCTCGGTTGTAGGGTCTGCTGTGGCTAAGAATGTTTGTTCTGAATTTATCTGGAAAGGTCGCATTCATTCCGAAAGAGGATTGAGTACGAGTCATCCGAGAAGCAGATTGAGTGCGGCGGATGCCCCCGTGCGTGCTTCTCTGGGGTGTTAAATCCATTTTGGAATCATCAGTATGCATCATGAAACTTTATTGGAAGATTATCTAATAGGGACTCATGCACTTTTCACAGTAAAACTCAATTTGATAAATTTTATTGCTCTCTTTCAATATCTATTGTGTTTATGCACCATCAAATAAAAAGGAATTTTTTAAGGTCAGATCCATGACAGTAATGAGAGGGAAAATGGGTTAGAAGGGTTGATATACCTGCAAACTCTTTTTTTCTAGAATGAGATGACTGCCTTTTCTTGTTGCTGCTCTTGGAAATCTCATCAATGCGAAGAAACTTAATGAATTTGTAAGCGAGGTGACCAATTCTTTTTTCCCCTCTCTGATTTCGTGCATTAATTGGAATCAAATTATGAAGCTGGCTGCAAATTTCTATTACATGTGAGAATTACTCATTAATTCATGGTATGCAGCATACTATTTTATTATAGACTGACACGCCTTTACAATCTGTTGCTTTAGCAAAGGAAGCAGGAGCGAGAGTCTTTCAAGTCATCGATCGGAAATCGAAGATCGACATCGAGGACAAGTCTGGTGAGACTCCAGAGATCAAAGGAGAGATCGAGTTTCGGAACATTGAATTCGCTTATCCTACAAAGAAGGCTCAACAAATTTTGAACGGAGTCAGCTTTATAGCAAAACCGCGACAGAAAATCGCTCTAGTTGGTGAAAGCGGCTATGGGAAAACCACCTGCATGCAATTGATTGAACGGTTCTATGACGTTGCTGAACGGAGAGGATATTCGAAACTACGACCTCAAACATCTGAGGCAATCAATCGGTATTGTTTCTCAGAGTTCATTATGAAATTGGTTGCTATTTATTGAATGCAATTTGAATGTGTGCTTGCCTACATTAATTGTAAAATGCACAAAAAAGCTCAAATGAAAAGCCCGGGCTAATAAATCACATCACAGTGGTTATGACTACCCTTCTTCTGTGAGAGAGTACTATTCGGCTAATCGGGCGCTACGAATGGGATGAAGGTCGCTCTTCATCATTAATACTTATTAAGGGTTTACAAATTAGCTTTTGTATTCTTAATGCTCAAGAAGTGTTTACTTTCAAATACCGAACTCTTCTTTATAAGGCCAGCATTAAATGAGTTTCTGAACATGGGCCATATCAATATGTAGTTAAAAACTAAGGTAAGTAACGTCAAATATCTAAACGCTCTTACTCTGATTGAGCATAATGACCCTAAACTAATTTGCCCTTGCGTATCTAATTCACTACTTCTTCTTTCGGGCAACCAGATACCAAACAGTCGTGGCCAATCCCATTTTATCCGTTTCTACAAACGTCTGCCC
>ENA-UOUE01001409-UOUE01001409.1-compost-metagenome-genome-assembly--contig:-NODE-1409-length-15287-cov-15.214333_pt1 | contig 15287 bp, 10 predicted proteins | sample MGYA00238146_ERZ747223 | MGnify/ENA primary metagenome ERZ747223 (study PRJEB28781, sample SAMN06268865) | compost metagenome | isolation source: single cell | place: USA: California, Emeryville, Joint... | reverse complement strand
GATCAATTGCTAATTAAAGTATCTAAAATTCGAAAACAGCAAGATATCGAATGAACTCACAACGACTCCGATCCGTGCCCTCGGGCTTCCAAGAGCGAACTCCAATGGAATTGCTCCGCGGCATCCGAGGTACAAGCAAACCAAAAGCATCCTTAATGCGCGCATCCCCACCTCGCGAGCGCCCTCAACCTGAAAATATCCAAGTATCAACCCGCCCCTACCAAAGTCCTCGACAACCCGAATCTCTCTACGCCACAGCACGTAATTATCAATCTCCTCGCCAGCCAGAAAGCTATTATACATCAACTCGTCAATATCAGAGCCCCCGCCCAATGACCTTTGGTTACTATGACCAAAAAGAAGAACTAGGCTTTCCTCTCAAGGAAGAAAGGTTTCCTAAAGACCTCTCTCCAACGAAACGCGTCATGACTGAAAGTTATCTCGCAGACCGCGAATATCCGCCAGCGTTTCATAATTATTTCCAGCAGAATTACCGCGAAGCGATTTGGCAAATCCAACTGCAAGAAATTAGGAAAATTATTACAGCTTTGCTCGTAGGCGTGGTATTTACCTTCATTCAAACTCATGTTGCCAATCTCTTCCTTGGAAATGGATTCGTTCTCTTGAATCCAGATAACCTCTTCAGAATCACGATTCTTAGCGCGGTGTTAATCACCTTAGAGGCGTATGTGGCCCTTGCCTTTGAATACAGAGTGTTTTACAAATTTTATTTGAATTTGCTACTAACAAACACCCTGAGATACAAGCGCATTGCTGCTTATTTGACAATCGGACTGTTCTCCTACGGTATTATGATCGATGTGCAGAGCTTATGCGAAAGGAGACTTGACCCATCAAATAGCTTCCTCCGCACTTTAGGAGTCCTTATTGCGGTATATCACCTATGGAGTTTAGTCATCCGCCGAGCAGCCTTAATCCGTTATAAAATACCCCTTACAACTCAAAACGCGATAATAAGGTCCCTCCGGCCTAAAATACTTGCAATTAAACTTGGACTGAGAGGTCTGGGTTATTCCGGTGCAATCGTTGCTGGAGCCTGCTTGCTGAACTGGGGAGACCTCCACGTGAGAGCCTACGAAATCTATCGTTATATCATAACTACGTGGATTGTGATTTGCCATATTCAAATCACGCTTAGGGTGTACAAGAAACTGAAATCGCAGCCAGTGGCAAAACTAGGCTACATTTTCAAGTTCGATTATCCTCTATTCATATACGGGTTGATCAGATCAGGCGACCAATTTTGCATGAGAGCGTCGTTGGACTATTTGGCCGCGAATCTAAGGTTCGAGACGCAAAGAGGATTGTCATTCAATGCGAAAGTGGCCGAAAATTACAGCTTTGTCAACTATAAGGACAACCTGCAAGTGGTCTTCGAAAATGTCTCAAGAAGTCTTAAAAGCATCAATTCGATGCTTGAGAGCGTGCTGGATCAGAGAGGATACTACCACAACCGCTATAGCGATAATATAATCCAGAGCCTTAGGTATCTGGTTCTGTTAAGACCTCGAGAACTCGAATTCAACTTTTACTTTGAGCAAGTGAACATGGCTGAACAACAATGCGATTTGACCGCGAATTGCTTTGTCACGTTGAAGTTACTTGAAGACGACAAAGGTGCCGTGAGATATGACGGCTTTTTTAAAGACTTCTTTGAGCAAATCACACTGTGCAAGGAGAAACTCGACTTGTATGAGACCAATCCTGAATTAGCCCCTTTCTATGCGCACTTGCGAAATTTTCATACCACTCTTAATAACATCATTTCAATGCTTCAAGTGTACATGAAAAAGGACATTGCTCTTCGCACTGCTCCTAGTGGAACGACACGAACTACTCCGGGTCTCACGACACCCGCGAATGCATACCTTGGTAGAAATTTTTAGAATATCTCGATACTTTTGTTGAGCTATTCTCTATGATAATTATCAACTGATATCCACAGTAAAGAGAGGCATGATTTGCTTCTCTTACAAAGCTTTGCCTATTGTTTACAGTGACAGATCGAATGCTTTAAATTCGTATTATATGACTGTTGGGATATATTGCTTTTTAATTCTCCTATAAGAATGCACCTCAATGATATGGTCAAATGAGAAGCAAATTTTTTTCTCGGCAAAAGTCAGCAGATAGATCTTTGTTTACATAGAGAAAATCCAGAACAGTCAACGAAAACAATACAGCAGGCATTAAATAAACAATGATTTATAGAATCATTTGCCGATTAGCATGATTAGCATGATGAAATAACTAAGGGGTGGTTTCTTTCTTGTATGCACGTTGCAGCTCTTTGTGAAAAATTGTGGTTATATCCCAAACATTCTTGATTTTTTCAGCGTGTTCATCGAAGATGTCAACGTTAAATTTTTCTTCCAGACTGACGATAGCTTCAACCACATCAAGAGAGTCGAGTCCTATATCTCTGAACGCCGAGGTCCTTATCAGTTTATCTGCGTTGCAGTTAGGCAACGATTTAAAAACTTCCATCACTTGAGCCTCGACTTCATCTATAGGAACTACGACCTTTATTTGTGAAAATACATAGGCCTGCACGGAATGAACCGAAAGAGAAGACTGTGCTGACAAGGGAAGCCAAGAGGACCCAGATCGTGGAGTGGCAATTGCTGTGAGAACTTTGGTGAGGTTCTGAGAAGCTTTCAACATCAAAAATTCGTCAATAGAATTGAATATTCTTTTATCCAAATTATTCGAACATGTATCTATCCAATTGGATTTATCTCGCTATTCCCATATTGTTGTGCTTAATACTTCCTTTTGATGGATATAAGCAGAAAAAGCTTCAAAAGCACAAAGTTGATAAGCCAAGAAACATGTGGATATAGTAGCAATTGAAAACGCATTTTTATCGTGAATTGTGCCGATGTTTATTCATTCAAATAAATATTTCGGCTTTTTCTGCTGAACTAAATACACTATTACCTATCAACCTAATAAAACATCAAGGAAATAACTCAAAACTCCAGATCACTTGCTGAGTACATTATTAGGATTGGCAACAGTTAACTGCCTCTGTAATCAAAAAAAATTTATACATAGCGTGTGTGGGTTTACTTTTTAGATTTTAACTATGAATCTGACTAATTCAACTTCAAACAGCACCGTCCCTCCAACCTACAAGCGCACAACCTACGGCATCTTCAGCGCAGAGAACGGATGGGACTTCGTCGACTCTGTGTTAATCGCAGCTCTCTCCATATACACCTTTTACCACTACATCAAAGCCTATAGCATAATTTCCAAAGACAGAGCCAAACTCCTCAACAAAATGGAAAAGATCGTGTTTAACCTCGCGCTCGCCCAGATCGCAGTCACCGCTTTTCTGAAAACACTTTATGACTCTTACTTCTGGTTTTCGACCCTCCAAGCCATCAGTTTAGCAAAAGATATTTTCATCAGCGTACTGATCGCCTATAACTATTACCTCGAGCAGTATTATCATATTGTGCATAAGGCAGCTCAGGCTGGTGTGGTAGTAGCTGTCATCCTCTGGACGTATTCTTTTGTTGGTAATCCAGGGATAAGCCTTGACGAGACTTGCAGAATCGCTAACAATTTGTTATTCTCAGGAGCGAATCTTATCGTGAGCGGTGTTTCTGGGGTCATAGGTTACTATGCGCTGAAAATGATTATCGATTTTCAGAATGAGGAGTACGGGAAGAACAGCCAGGCGCAAGTTTGGGAGATAAAGCATGTGGAAATGAAGAATAAGCAGGTGCAGATCACTGTTCTGCTAGTTGCGACCATATCTGCGAATTTGGTGGTTTTCTTATGGGATATTCATAAGTTTAGCAGCGGAGATACAAGAGAGAGCTGCTGGGGATTTTATCATGCACAGGGCTTCTCGATGTTTTTAAAAAGTATTGTGTTGGATCTCTGGACGCTGCTGATTCCGCTATGGGCGATCTATTATGTGTATTTTATGAGATATCAGAGCTATTTTAAACAAACGACGACGCAGGAAGTGCAGAGGCATATGAGCGATTTTAACGACCTGAGGAGCGAACTGATTGATATGGAATCAGAATCTAATGACAAATAATAAAGAGGACAGAATTTCTCTTCTCGTTTCAGTACATTTCGGTATTTAACTCGCTGGGACTATTGCTGTTTTTCTTTTATCTCTTGAGTTTTATCTTGCATAGGCATTAGTCACGCTACTCATATTTCCTTTTATATACCGGTATAATCTATATAATTATTTCCCATTCCTTGTATTTTGGAGTTTCTTGAAGCTATTTTTTTGTTGTTACATGGAAACTCATTCTATAGAAAGCTAGACCAAATCAAAAACGCTTCTTCCTTCAAACTAGTGACTTATCTTTCTCAAAATAATTCAACTACCCAACTAAACTAAGTTAAAGAGACTGAATTTAATTAGATGTTTTCTTTTTATAAGTATTGTATTCAGAATGCTCACAATACAATGTAATGTAATTCATTTATTTATTCATTATTTTGTACCACAAATATTCACAATTTGATTCACTATTGAAAAAAATAGTCACGAAAAGTCCCGCGATCCACAAAAAGGGACTCAAAGAAAGAAAGCAGTTGCTTTTTGTACATTGTGTTTGTTTAGTACATATTGTTTGTTTTGTAATGGATCTTCATAATCGTCTCTCTTGCAAACTCTTTCGCTTCGTTGAGCTCAGCATCGGACCAAGGCAGCTTTGATTTCGCATTGGTCACGATCAAATCCTGAAGTCTTCTTCTGACGACTTCCTTGAAATCTGTTTGATTTTGATTGTTGTTTTTAACGAACAATCGGTAAGTCTGCTCATAGATGTCTGAAGCATGTTGCAGGATCTTATCGATCTTCGTGTAGCGAGCTTTAGCGTAGTTTTGCGCGAAATGGTTGTCCAAAAACTCGAGAGTCTCTTCCAAAAATCTCTTAGAGCTCAACAACAGCTCGATGTACTTCAGATTGAATGACTTGAGCTCACGTTTAGCACTTTGCCCTCTGATTTTTTGGTTTGGAGGGTAGAAATCAGTGATATCTAAGCCTTTCTCCATCGCAGCCTCTTGGAAGTAAGCACGGTAAAAGACATTGATATCGATATCTTTCTTTTTAATGCCATTAGCCTTGCTTAGGTTCGCCAAGAAGCGATTTTGAATGAATTTCAAAGCTGCCTTGAAAAACAACTTTTGTTTTTCCTCTCTTCTACGGGAGGTCTTGGTTCCTTCGCTTTTGGATTTCTTTTGGTTGATAAATTTGAGGACGTCTCTTTCGTATTGGTTGAGTCCGACCAATTCTGACTCGTGGATTTCTCTGCCTTCTAACAATCTCACAATCAATTCCCTCAAACGGAGAGAACTTCCATTGTATTCGGTCGATAGATGGTGAGATGTGCTGCTTTCGAACTTTGAAGAGTTGTTGCTGAAGTGCAGGTCGGATGGATTGGCAGAAATGGTTAAGGTGGAACTCGTTTCGTTATCATAGGGCATAACAGTTGTATGGTAGTCAGACCCTTCGAGTTCCATCTCATCCATGCGAGTCAATCGCTCCTCTTGATCATAAACAAGCTCTTCTTGCATGGCAGCATCATATTCGCCATTTTTCGCGAAGAATTGATCATAGCTCACAGCATCGTTACAGGCTGCCACGCAAGGTGTGCTTAAATTGAAACCAGAGCTTGCGCGGTTGTTAGGGAGCGGTTCAAGAGACATTTGGTTTTCATTACCTTCGTTGTAGATAGGCTGAATATAATCAGTGATGTTGCCTAGATTGTAAGAGTTGAAGTGGTCATCGGAGTCACTGCAAGGAAAATTTGGTTCCCAGGTAGAGTAAATTTCGTTGTTGTAAGTTGAACTAAATGCCATTGTGGTTATTTTGTGATTGGCAGCTAGATTTGTTTCTCTTTGAAAAGATTATTTTATTAGTTAAGATGTTTGACTTGGTATATATACCCTTTAATCCACCATAGAAGGCTCTAGAAGCTTCTTGAAATTTCTTCATTAAGAACGTGTTCTGATGAAATCTGAGTAGCGTGATTCCTTCCAAAAACCTCGGCTTTTTGAGTGAAAAACACCTGTTGGGAGCGCTTGAATGGATTATCTAGTTTCTTTCGCCATCCAGACGCTTATGAGGTATTATAGCGGGTCAGAAGTTGAGCGAAGCGCAAAAAAAAGAAGCCAAAAGGGATGCAGGGGTGATTGTAGTGATTCGAAAAACGAGTCACATCAAAAGTTACTGAGAGCAAATCTTATAAAATGATATCAAAATAAGGGAGTTAAATTTGATCAGCAACCAATAATTATGAAGAGATATTAGTATCATTTTATTGCAGCGTTTCACAGGGGTACAAAGATAATCTCTTCGTAACGCATTCCTTATCCTTAAGCCAGACATCAGAAGCTATGCTCTGCACTGCAGTGATGGGGTTAGAAATCATATATGGAGAATGAGAAGGTTTTTCTGGCAAGTACATTAGAATATAATGAAACTGAGGCAAAAATAGTTTTTTCTCAAATCTTGGTATAATGGGACTTTTTTGCTTAGTTAATTTCAACCATCTAGAAGTTATCCTTTCATTTCCAAGTACTTTCAACATCGGTTGAGAGTGCAAATAGTGGCCTAACATCCTCTTACATTAGCTGCGATAGTATTAATTGTGTAGCTTGATGGAACCAGTCTAGTATTACTTAAACAGTAATAATTCATTCTATTTGCTCTTATTGCTTCAATAACAAGTCACATCTATCTAGCTTTTTACATGCATAAGCTCAATGAAAATAAAAAAAACCCCAAAATGAAACAAAACCCAACAAACTTGACTATATTTTCACTGCTCCTGTTATCATTCCTCACGCTACGTAAAACTACCGGGCATTTCAAAGCCTTGAGGCGGCTGATTGTACTCAACGTGTTGATAAGGCATTCCTCCTCCCATCCTCCTCAACCGTGACTCAGAGAGACTTCTGCCCGTTTCCGAGACCGTCAAATACACCGCACAGCCACAAATTGAACATATTCCAAGAACCACAGGATGAATCATAAAAAACAGAGATAAAACTCCAAGCCACTGTCCACTGCATGAGCTCCGGCTGATATTCGCGCAAAGTGAATACACCCACAACAGAACCAAGGAAAAATTGAAAAATCTCCATACCTTAAACAGCCATCTCGGTGGTGTCACCTGATTCTGCTGCCCTTGTTGTTGGTTCTCAGAGTCATTTGCATTTTCTTGAGCACGTCTTGCTTTTCGAGCAAAATATGATCCAATTAGCACGCTTATAACGTTCCAGGCTGCCAACGCGGTGTAAAAATGCTTTCCCAATCTACCAAAGAGCATCACGGGACCTCTACACGTGACTGGGTTGGTCGCGTTAACTACCACCCAGAAAATAAATAGCCAAACAAAGCTTAGGATAAACTGTCCGGCAAACAACAGCCCTTTTGCTTTTTGAAACAAGTCTCTAACCAATCGTTCTTCATCACGCGGTTCATCGCTCTGCATTGAATTGATGTCTTCTCAGAGAGTTCTTCGATTTTTGATAGTTTATCTTTGCTAATCTTTCCACGAATAAGCTGCTATCGTAAATTGTCTGATAATATAAAATTCTTATTTTTCAACCTCAAAGCAATAATTTTCTTAAATCAAAGAATTGCTAAACAACAGTTTTAACTTTTTTTTTTGATAATTCGAGTAATGGTAAGGGTCTTTACTTACTGTCTTTGTGGTTAGTCTTAAGATTGGACGGTCGGTATTACGTCCTAAACTAATACTAATGCATAATAAAAGATAAAAGTTCATAGAAACAGGACTCTCCGCTGAATCGATAAATTGCCCGAGCAAAACACGATTCTATAAAGGATTACTCCTCAACTAATTAATAGTTTGGTGTCCATGAGAAAAATGGTCCTGTGGACATAATCAATCGTGCTCCTCAGGAGACAGAATTGCGCTCTTAGGCTTGTCTAACCATCTCGTAAGCTTCCAATACGTCTCCTTTTTGAAGATCATCCCAACCCAATAAACTCATTCCGCATTCTTGACCCTTCGAGATTTCTGAAGTTTCTTTCTTAAACAACTTGAGACTTGAGACTTCGAGATTTTCAGCCAATTGCTTGCCCGCCCGAATGACTCTATACTTACATTTCTTGAGGATTTTGCCTTTAGTGACAGAGAGTCCGGCCACAATTTTAGCTATTAGGTAAAATCAGCTAACTAATTCAATAAATATGCGTTTACATCCTCCTGATGCTTTGACGCTGAAGATTTCCTTCACCATCGCAGCACCTCTGACCTCAGGAACGTCAACGGCCTGGGTTTTCTTTTTGGACTCCAATTTCTTCTGGATAAATTCGAAAAGTTCATAAATAATTCGGTGATTTTTTATTTCAATAAATTCGTGCTTTGCGAGTCTAGCCACTTCAGGTGGAACCACAATATCCATTCCAGTTATCTGAGCTCTAAACATTTTTGCTTCCAATATTTCGTTTTCAGTGACAGGCCCGACACTAGATCGAATAATATTCACGTTATATTCTAACAAAGAGAGGTTAAGTCCATATTCATAATAGAAATTTCATACCTGGAAATTTTTGAACTATTTTATCAAATTGCGCAGTGATTGTTTCAAGCGTGCCTTTATCCGAAGCTTTTACCGTGAAATTGATCGCGTTTTCATGATTAATGTCAGCGATAAACTCCTTCAAGTAGGCTCTATGCTCCTCCAGATCGATTTTCAACTGCTCGATCTGCCCGAAGTCGTTTGGATCGTTTTTCGCTTGAAGTGCTTCTAATTTCTTAACAACTAATTAGAAAAGTAGGCTAAATATCGCTCTTACCGCGATCATTTCAGTCTCAATAGCAGCAAGCTTGTCTCTGATGATGTGATCTTTTCCAGAGTGGAACTTGCGACGCTCTCGAGCGTTACTGTATGCAGAAATAGCTGTGAGTTGCTGGGAAATCGGTTATTTTTCTTACGCGAATTTTATCTTGCTTCCCTTAATCTGCTTGCTGTTGCCGAGATTTTCAGTTGGGCCTTGGAGGATCATTTCTCTTAACTTGGCAACTGTTCTGGCCTTGGACTCGTCTTCAACGACAAAGAACGGGTCACCATTTTCAGGAATTTCTTTAAGTCCGCTCTATTATTTGATTATTATTATCTCTCAAGTAACACCCGAGCAATAAATTACGATTTGAACCGCCCAACCAGACATAGCTCTATCCAAAGTTTCTCCATGGTCGTTTTTGATGTACTTCACTTTTCCGTAAGTGGCGCCAGCTACGATCCAATCTCCGACCTGGCAAATGATTAGAAATGGAACTAAGAGACGGACTTTTACTTGCACTCCTCCTTGTTGGATTACGACTGTGCATTCGACTTCTCCAGATCTTTTGGCCTCTAATACGACGCCTTCAGCTCCTCTATTAGCATCCTTTTGTTACACACAATTAGTTAAACCAATCCTCAGTTATTTATAAGCTTACAGCTCTGATATCTCTTATTTCAGCCTCGAATACGATCAGCTCTTCCAAGAGATCGATGTTGGTTCCTTTTAATGCACTTATATGAATAACCTAGAAAATTTTAAGCGTCTAGTCGAATTTCCCATTCGATTTACCGGTATATTTCCACCAGCAGGCTCGATCATGATTCCATGGTCTACTAAATTCTTCTCCACATCTTGAGGGTTCGCTCTATCGATCTTATTAATCGCAATGATGATTGGCACGCCTGCAGTTGTTGCATGCTCGTAAGCTTCAAGAGTCTAAACATAGAATGATAAGAATACGAATTCACCACATTATCTACCTGAGGCTGGATGCCATCGGTTGCTGCGACGACCAATATCACCAGATCGGTGCACTGAGCTCCCCGCTTCCTCATGCTCATAAATGCCTCGTGTCCTGGAGTATCAATGAAAGTAATCCATTTCCCTTCCTTGTTTTTCACCATGAACGCACCAATCTTTTGCGTGATACCTCCAAATTCCTGGTCCACGATGTTTGAGTTTCTGATCCTATCAAGCAGCGTTGTTTTGCCGTGGTCGACGTGCCCCATAATAGTGACAATCGGAGGTCTCGTCTCTAGAGCCTCCTTTTCCATGTATTTTGTAACGACAACGCAATCGTTTGCCAAGGCTAACATCTCCATCTCATGGAGGGTCAGTTGACTGTTGATCTCTTTCTCCGAACCCAATACTTTGAGTCCATTCAGTATCGCTTCGCTTGTAATCTTCAATTTATTTGCAAAATCGTGGGCAGTCATGGGACCTCGCACGAGAATTTCTCTCAAATAGCTCCTTGGGACGTAGTTTTCTGGATTTTGATAGTGCTTTGTAGGAGCGATTTCGCGTTCGACTTCAGGCTGAAGTTCTGAAAAATTGAAAAAATGCTTATAATAGAGACGAGGCTGCATTTCGAAGGAGAGAGGAGATGCGAAACCGAGGGTGCCCTTTTGGAATGAATTGTATTGCTTTGCAATACTAAATCCCTTCATGGCTCTTGCAGAGAATCTGTGAGCTTGGGTTACTAATTTCAGCATAACTCAGAAGCGCCCGATATTTACGACCCTAATTTAAAACTTATAGCAGATATCGAAACTAATTAATATTTATCCGAAGCTGTCAATGCACTGTACTGAATTAGAATTGTAGAGTTTCTGAAAAAGACCCCCTCTTAATAATTTTAAGAACAACCCCATCAAATCCAAGATCAGTCGCTAAAACATCAGTTTCCAGAGAGCCTAGCGTTAAGGAGTCACGCGTAGAGCTTATTTGATCTATTGCCTGGCTTTTAGTTTTCTGATGTTTCTAGATTGTGTGGTAATTCCAATGGAAGTGTTAAATCCACCCGATTTCATAAAAATTTACGCTCCTATGCAGTGCTTCATGCTTATTATCTCTTAGCAGAATCATATGCTGAAGCACTCACCTAGAGATGAGATAGAGTTTAAATATTTTGAGTTATCTCTTACTAAAGTATATCTGAAATGAGAGTGAACTATTTTAAGTGTTTTATCGGTAAAACTATAAAACTTTGACCTCTCTCACTTCTGCCAAAAGTGTAGTATTTTAACGAATTCCTGTCAAAACGAAATTAAATAAAAACTCTGCAAGCCTTTAAAAACTTTCTACGCTCTTTATAATGGAAATTGAAAATGAGGCTTCGGAGATTGATTACAAACCCGAAGCTTTTGAACGGAGAAATCATATCCTTGGAGAAAACGCTATTCATCTTGGATCAGAATTGCATCGCCGACCAAGACACTACGATTCAGACGAAATCAACCAAGAAGAACCTCAGCAACTTTTTCCGAGATTGAGAGACCACGAGGAAGAGATCAAATTGGCAACTATAGTTGAAGATGCAGAGCGTCAGCATATCTTGCATGATTTTAAAGAGGCACAGCATTTATTAAACGAAGAAGAAGAAAAACAGAACTTATTTCACCAGAATTTTTCGTTTCAAGCAAATCGAGAAGAGCCAAGTCATCAAAGCAGTTTCCAGATACACGACAATCAATTTCATTCGTTTTCCAGCAATGAAGCAGATAGAGGCGCACATAATCACAACGCAGAGCAGCGAAATGAGCATAACGCAAATGATCTGAACATTGAAAACCAATTTCACCAGAACAGGATACATTACCTCTACCAGAACATCAATAATTTAAATGAAATTCTTGGTCTGATAATGAACAATAGCGATATCGCAAGGAGTCTCAATTCGAATATAAATAATTTAAACAATGTGAGCAGAGCTTTATCAGAGACCCTACAGAGCCTACAGGCCAATATTATTAACAATCAAAATGAAATAAGTGGACAACTGGAGGACATCCGAAGAATTCTTGGCTTACCTAATAATGGGGCAGGCAATAACAATAGAGTTGAAGAGAATTTAGGGAATAATCTCAACCGACAAGACGTTCAGGCTGAGCAAGGAAGCCTCTGGAAAGAGAGAGTAAGAGAGCGGTTAAATATGTTGTTTAGAAGAGCGCATCGTTATACGAGGACGACGCAATTTAAACTAGATATGATATTTATGATGAGTGCAATGTCGTTGATTATTTGCTTGCACTCGATTCCTCAGACAACAAAAACAGGGGTAGATATTATCGATTGGCTGGAAAGTTCAAGGACGGCAAGAAGCTTACTGCTGGTAAAGGAGATGTTTCAATTTGTTTAATATTATCGGTTCAAATAGAGCATTTATGTGTTTTTAACGCTCGTGATCTGGTATTTCTTCAAAATGCTGTGGTTGATAACAGTGGGGGAATATGGACGGAACGAAATTCAAGTAAACGCGCAAATTTTATTGGAAGGAAATCTGAAAAATAACTCTAGGTGATCGAGAAAGGTCTGCTCAAGTTTAACCCTTTCGAGAACTTGGCCTTGGTTATTCTTTGCGATACGAACTTGATCAAGAGCAATCTTGAATTTACTGTTTGGAGTGTTGTTTATTTTTTTAACTCAATGATAATGGTTTACAATAATCTTTCTTTGAAAGAAACGCAAAAGGTAACCTTCTTCTTCCTCTTGTTTCCTGGTTCGCTAATCTTTCATTATGCCAGTACATGAATGCATTGGAAGCAGGCTCGAATGAGAGTTCAGTCAAACTTAGGAAACTAAAAGCGCACATCCTCTTGATTTTCTCGTTGAACCTTGTTTTCACAAGTCTTGGTATCTGGGCAACTTGGTACGCCGGGCCTTATTTATTAGCAATCTTATTTCATCAGGTAACACAAATTGCCATTATCTGAATACAACATGATTTTTCTATTGATTAGTCTCTGCTCAACGCTATTGATGCGATTAAAATCCTATATTCAATCCAAATCGTCGAGAATAATCACTTCTATTATTCTAATCCGAACACACCAACAGTAGACGATCCCAAACTACGAATCGAACTTGTTTTCAACTCTCTCTTTCATGTAAGAGTATTAGATTGTCGAGAGTTGCTCATTTGTTGCTATAGGGAGTGCGACTCTTGCACTTTATCAATTTGATAGTAAATCATGCTCAGTGGGGTAGCTACATTACTTTCAACATATGGGGTGTTGTCATGGGGAAGCAGGTCAGTGAATCTTTTATCATGCTGAGAAAAAATTATCGAAATTACCACCATTTCCGGGATCTGGCTTCCACCCTTGAATTACTGTTCGTCTCAATTATCTTGATTATAAACTAATCCTCTGCATAGATACCCAGTTGCTGGTCCAGACGAGCTTGAACACAATGAAGACTGCGCTATCTGCCACGAGCCGTTAAAACTTGCAAGAAAATTGCCTTGTACGCATATGTTCCACATGTAAATTCGTTTTTTGTTAGCTGGGTTGTTAAAAGTTCGAGCTAGAAAATGCCTGTTCAATTGGTTTAAGAGCAAGAAGAATACGTGTCCGATCTGCCGGCAAGTTGTCGGGAATTTTGCAAATGAGCAAAATCACGTGTTTCGCATGTTTGGAGGTAATTTAACAAAGATAATAGCATCAACATCTGATTTATATGCAGTGCCAATTACTATCCCAGAGAGGATAAGATGGGCTTGGAACTTTTTCTTTAGCGAAATCGAGCTCAGCGAGAGCCAGCCAGACCTACATGCTCAGGCTGGAGATCAAAACGCCGAACAAGAGTTCATTGAGGAGTGAATTCAGAGGAAAAGTGCGTCCTGTGATCCCAATAAATCTTATTAGCGTAGATAACCAATTGTCAGCAGAAATATAGCCTTCTTAACACTCCTTGTAATTAATGTATTTGAATGTTTTTCTTGAAAGCTAGTGTATAAATATTTTTACTGAATACTTATTTGGTTGATCATATATATACATCTCTTAAAATCCTATTGATCAATTGATACTTTTGAGGACTATGAATCCATAGCATGTTTAACAATGAAACCGAATTGACTTGACTTGATGATTTGTTTGTATTACTTTAATTTTTTTATTTAAGAATTTGCTTTTTCGCTAACTAATTAGAAAAAGAGGTATCTTGTAAACAATGAACGATGCTGACATGAACTATAATATGATGGACAATAAAGGTACCGAGTACTCACGTCTTCTCTTTTCCATAACATTTTAACGAAAGCCGCGAATTTTTGGCAGTCAAAATCGAAAGGAGAAGAAAATAAATTTGATAGCGTGCCAACTGACGAGAAAAATGGCCAAACCCAGTATACCCAATCGAAAATGACAGCAGACACAGATAATGATTATAAGTTAGCGCTCGAAATCCAAGAGCAGTTTGATGTAATACACACTTTCCCTCATATTGTTAATAATTGAAATAGCGAGAAGGTAAACTAACATTTTCAAAGAGAAGCATATGATTTTTTAACCACTAGAAAAGGAGAAAAAAGCTGAGCCTCTTACCACGAAAAGAACGATTCCTTCACAAAGTAGCTTGAATTTTTCTAAAATGGACCGTTAATGAGTTTTAGGACCCAAAAGTGCAGATCAAATGGAAATGTTTGAGATAGATAGCCACGAGCCGTTTGTTCAAAAAAGCGCAAGGCCTAGACCGTCTGCTGTGATAATTCTTTTAGGAGGATGCACGGTTGCTATGATAATTGCAATCGTTGTTTTGTTTATAAGTTCTTTCCCCACACTGGAGTGAGTAAATCTCTTAATGATACTTCTTTCAGAGTCAATTTTTTCTGTGACGTGGAGATTATATGTGCATTTTGAAATATGTAATGAAAAATGCGGATCTTCAATCAATTGTTACCAAACATACTCAATTATCGAATCTCAATGCTATTTATTCAGCGGGGATTGGTTGCTGGATCGCTGTTCTTTTGCTGAGGGAAATTCTAATTGAGTTTAATCAAAATTAAGGCGGCTATCGTTTCAAGTCGAAATAAGGTGGATCTCCAGTTCGAGTGGGCATGCTAGACACATCTTTGAGAGTTTATGAACAGTATTCCATTAGAAGCATGCTGACTTTATCTGAAACCTGTTCTCATATCTTCCTTTTTCGAAATTCTTGCGAACCCTAATTAAGAATTCTTATATCGATTATTAAGGATTTTTTTTTTTCTCCTTTCTGTGGATTGAGCTTTCAGAGGATGGTAAATAGGTGCTAAACGCTGTTCACAGAAGAGTATACATCGAATTTGAAGTCTGACTATAGGTCTTCGTTCCAAATTTGTTGGCACAGTAATGCTTATTTGTTTTCAAAAATTGATTTTTAGGCTGCTATTTTTCTATCGAAATTAGCATTTTTTATTGCGATTAAATAAATCCTGTTAAAATACTATATTGAGGGTTGAGCCTGAGTCAAACATCAG
>ENA-UOUE01001408-UOUE01001408.1-compost-metagenome-genome-assembly--contig:-NODE-1408-length-15291-cov-14.867228_pt1 | contig 15291 bp, 7 predicted proteins | sample MGYA00238146_ERZ747223 | MGnify/ENA primary metagenome ERZ747223 (study PRJEB28781, sample SAMN06268865) | compost metagenome | isolation source: single cell | place: USA: California, Emeryville, Joint... | reverse complement strand
GCTAATTTCACATACAACATGACATTTTCTTCTCCGTTTTATTCAAGAGAAAGCGATTTAGCAACAATATTGCCTACCATTACAGCATCTCTGGGAAACAACAGCATTTCACTGGAGACTTTGAGTGTCATCAATACAGCCCAAATCACTTTCTCATTCAGTTGGAATGCAAATATCGAAGCAGGATCCTCATTGATCTTAGATTTTTCAGAATTCAATCAAATCGAAGGATTAGGCGTGCAGGTTACTCCCTCCCGTGTTCCCTCTACATACACTACTGGCTACGGATATTTGGATAGTGAAACACTAACAAAGATTGAAAGTGTTGCACAAGCAAGTAAAATTGGATCACTTCTTCAAAAAACAGGTGCAAGCATGATTTCAGTTGTAATGGGAGGAATGAGCAATGCTGCTATCTTTTTGTTAGATGCGCCAGGAGAGTTGGAACTTTACAAATACCTGAACATCAAATTTCCTGAAAACTTTGTCGTTTTCTACAATTTTCTATACGCAGGCAATACTTCCTTCATTCCAAATATATTTCTTCTCGTGGAAAGTGGAGAGGAAATTGATACTCCAACGTCAACTTTTCATAAATTTGGTTTCTGGAACACACCTATCTTACTTCTCGAACGTTGTGGTGACGGTCTTATCAAGCAGATTCTGGCATTGGTGTTATGTGCTATCACTTGGATACCAGCACTTGTTTGCAAAAAGAAAGATGAAAATTCAAGCTTTTTCTTAAAACTGCACTATATTTTTCGATGGAATTTGTTAATTTCATTCTTTATGGGAGATTTTTCAGTTCTGGTTCTTCAAACAATGGTTCAATTTCACGAACTCTCATTTCAAGGCTTGAATACCTTATCGATTCTCTCGATAACAGTCACTGGTCTTATTCTCGTGGCGTATGCTCTCATCTTTGGTTTTGGAGTCTATCAAGTGAACAAAAAGAGACTAAATATTCCTCTCTACATGACTAAAGCAAGAAAAAAGCTGAAGAAGAGATTAGAAAAAGACCAATTCCCTCCAAGTTTGGCGGTATTCAAGGATGAGTTAAATGAAGACAATTTCTTGGATAAGAACTTCATATTGATGCTTAAACTACAAGATTTGCTCCTCTCTTTCAATTACTTCTTCTTACAGGAGGCTCCACTTGCTCAATGCTATATTTTCACTTTAGTCACAGGTTTTTTGATGCTTTTGATCGTGATAGGAAAACCATTCAAATCGACCCCGAATTTTGTAGCTTCATTATTTAATGAAGCAGGAAAACTCGTTTTAGGGATAATTGCAGTAATACTTGCAACAGATGCTCAAATTGGATATCATTTCAGTCAAGATACAATCCTCCAGATAGGAAAAGGAATGATATTCACAGTGTTAGGAGTATTTTGCGGGAATTTGTTGTTTGGGTTGTTCAGTTTAGGTCAGTTGATATATCAATGCGTTCGATCCATGAAAAACAAGAAAACGTCTCGAAAAACATTTAAACCCAAGAAAACAAAGAGGATCAAGATTGATAAAGCTTCATTTCAACAAGATCATATCAATCGCAGGGATTGAGTATTGATAATGTATGGATTTTTAGTAATCTCATTCATTTCAAATGATCCGTTCAATTTACATATTTTCTCGAAATAATTTGCATGTAAAATAAAACCCAATACTCGCATCTACAAATAAAACTCACTGATTTATCTTTCAGTAATCATGCAAAAACTTTCAACGATACCGGTCTTTTCAATGAGCTTGAAGTTATTAGTCACACATATCGTTTACAATATAAACCATACAGAGTTTTCACTAGAAAAGTAGTTTTAGATTCACAGATTTTACTTTACAAAAAATAGAGAGAAGAAAGCTCTCATTCACTCAGCGTAAATCGGCGAACGGCCTCTATTCCAATTGTAGTAGTTTTCATAATTCTTTGCAACCTGATTATTTTTCGAGAATGAGACTGTGGTTCTTTCTACATTCCCAGCACAAACCTCCATTTTACTGACATGAGGATGAACCCCGCGGCGCTTTTCCAGCCCTTGCAAAATATTCTTCCCAACTCCTCTTTCAATGCTGCCTTCAAAGATAAACTGGTCCACCTTTGAAAGACCAATTAGGCATCTTATTATTGCTTTGGAGCCCATAGGTTCTCTCAAATTCGGCATCTTCAAACTAAAGCTCTTCAAGCCTCCAAAGCTATTAATCAATTCTATCAGCTCTTTGGTCGGGAGATCATCCACGAAGCTCTCTCGATTAATTTCTATTTGAAAATCTTTCACGCCTTTCAGTTGACCGAAACACTTTAAAAACGCTAAAGGTTTCGGTCTTGTTAGTCTTCGGGCGCCGAGTCGTAAATCCACACTAACTAATTTCTCGAATTTTGATGCGCAATTGATCAGTTCTTCCGTAAACTGGGTCAATTCTGTTTCAAGGTAAAAGCTCTGCTGCCATTTCACAATGAGTTCTCTCGTTACAGGATAAAACCCTCTCGCAAGTAATAGAAAACTGTGAAGGTTGGTAAAAAAATCTCCTCTGATTTCGGTGAGAACGTACTCATCTCCCTCCATTTTCAGCGTGATGGTAATATGCTCGCCTCGAACGTTTTGAAGTCTTCTAATCACGTGCTTTAGTCTTATACCTTGTGAGCTGGGTCTTGGGAGTAATTTTAAGAAATTCGCTTCGGTTATATGCACTGCTAGTTTGATTTCTAAAGGGACCTTGAGGTTCTTCACAATTTCAAAGAAGCTGTCTAGGTCAGGGGAGGTCTCGAGAAAATACCATTTGATTTTTTTCAAGGATTTGAGGGAGAGGCAAATCGTAATTAGGCTTTTGAAATATATGGTAGGACCCCTCAGGTTATCAAAAATCATAATAAGGGTTTGAAGCGAGGTGAGCATCAGCATCGGCGTCAGAATGTGGGAGATGGCTGTGTCATCCGAGGGCATTTGGAGCCTCAAGTGCTTGATATTGAGGAATTTCTGTGGTTTTCCAATCATAATTTCCTTTTCATTGCGTAAACCGGCATAGTATAGCACAAATTGAAGGTCTTTATATGCGTCAGGTGAGATCGTACGGCTTGTAGCACTCTGATCGAATGAAGTTATTAGGTTCGGGTGCCAACCGAAGCAGAACTTTTGGGTCGATAATGGTAAATACAGCAGCGCTTTTCGGAAGATGTGCGGGTGCTGATTCCGCAGCCGTTCGCATAAAGAAGCGATTTGCAAGAATTTTGGTTTTTTGATAAGCCGCCATAAAGAGATATAGTCTATTTCGATATTAAAGATTTCGTGTAGAAACAGGCCCGTTGCGAATAGCAGATAGTCCAGGTTTAACTCATTGCAGCGTTGAAGGGAGCTCGTTGGTATGTATTTTGTGTATTTTTGATGGTGAATACGGCCGATTTTCACAGAAATGCATGTTTTTCGGTTTCGGAAGAGCCAATAGCTTTCCCTTAGAAAAGTTTCAAATGCGAATCGGTTCATTGAAAAAAGGATTCTCAAATCAATTTCGAAAATTTGAGGAAGCTGATGATTATGCGACAAATGTATGTAATCGGCTTTTGGTTTATACTGCGCTCGGATATGTTTGTTGCGTCGGATCGTTTGTGATCGTAATCTGTCATTAGCTGGTGATGATTGAGATTGTGGAGCTAGCAGCTCGGTTTGATTTGACACTCCTTCCATATGTTAAATTAATTGTTTAAATTTTTTGCCGGAAGTTCGCTTCGCTTTTTTTAATTATTTGTGCTAGGAAGCATCCAGTAAAAGTGAAGCTATTATGGTGGCGCTCTGTTAATTTTTAGATTTCTGAACATGCATTTGTCTTCATACGGGCCTGTGTGTGGGGAAGAGCTTGTTTGGAAATTATCTTCAACAATAAATGATGTTAGAGTTAAAAAATGGTGAGACATCTTGAATTGATACCTTTTAGTGAAATGAAAAGTAAAAGCGAATTCCAAGTTATTTTCCTTCAATTTCTATTGAATTTCAAAGGCCCTAATCAACACTCAAAGGCACCTCTCAAATTGATTAGAATTTCTCAATAAATTTCGTAATATGACCCTTGAATTTCAAAATTTTTAGCAGAATGATATTATTTTATTTTATCGCTCCAATGATGCGATGCGTTTATAGTACAAGGAAATTCCACCTACAATGAAAAACACCAGCCATTTTGAATGTAATATAACAAGGGTTTTTTAAAAGAATGTGAATTCCCTAGATCGTGGTTATGTCGAGAACGTTGGTATCAACATTAATGAAAAGAACAGAAGATGTTGCTGCTGAGTTGAACTAATGTAAGAATTGGAAATTTGGGATTTCTCAGGACTAAACTACTCTGATTTGAGATTGAAAATATCATCACCTATCTAAATTTTGAGTTTGATAGTGGCCTGCCCTTTTTTTTTTGGAACATTCATGACCAATATCTGCGAGACTCTAGCCTCTTTTTTGGAGAGAGAGAGGAATTTTTTCAGATGAATTAATTCCCATTAGAATCCAAAGTGTGTTTTATCACGAATGAATTTTTCGAAAAAAGTTCATGAGAGTCCATTTATTTCTCTACAAAATAGTTTATCGACTAGCTATTATAAGGGAGCAAGGAGTCATTCAATATATTGTTAAGACCTTTGATTATGTGTGAAGATGTAAAGCAAATAAATAGAAAGGATGTTTGCGCTGGTGGAAATATATTCTTAATACTCAAATATCAAACAAATGTATTTTTTGATGCTCACATACGCTATCAAAAATGATATTATACCTTGTTTTACTTTCGTATCTTTGGTTAGAGAATAAATTTAAACACGGTATCAGGAATAAAGATGGTGTCTACCAATAGAGAAGAGTACTCTTTCAAAGTCATCTTACTCGGAGATTCAGGCGTAGGAAAAACTAGTTTTAGTTTGAGAGCGGCGGGACTTGAGGAAATGCCGAGAACTACCTTCAGAGGGTTTTGGATGCCGACGGCAAGGATGGTTATTGATAATTGTCCAATAAAACTAGAAGTTTGGGACACGTTTGGACAGGAACGCTATCGGGCACTTTCTCGAGTCTATTATCAGGGCGCACATGCGATTGTGCTTATGTACGATATCACAGAAAGCAAGAGCTTCGACAATATCTTCGACTGGTATAATACCGTAAAGGAAAATCTGGCTGCTGTCCCGCTTTTATATCTCGTTGGAAACAAAACTGATCTCGCAGAAAGCAGGGTAGTCCCTCTTGAATCTGCATCCAGGGCTGCGGAGGAGTTAGAAGCTCGTTTCTTTGAGACTTCGGTAAAGAAAGCGTCGGACTTCAACGATATCGTCCTGACAATAGTGAAAGATATGAAGGATAAAACAGATAACAAAAATAGCGATCACAGCAAGAAAAAGCTTGGCGGTGGTAAAAAGTTAGCAACTATAAATGAAAGTCCTCAAAAACGTGCAACTTGCTGTTAATTTAAGGAGTTGTGAGCAATTAAATAGGCTCAATTAATCTCTGTTGGGGGAGAGTCATTGCGGTTTGCCAGAAATGGCGTTTCTGATCGAAAAAGCTTAACTTTAGTGCTTTTGAAAATATTTGAGATTACTTTCATATAAATACCTTTATGTGTTGTGTTTAGATATTCAGTTCACTAAGAAAATTAACTAATTCTGATCCTTCTTATATAATTTAGAATTGGAATCCAAAAAATTTTCATTTGTGATTGAGGATTACGGGATCCTTAATATCGGAACTCAAAGCTTGGGAATAAATTATTGAGTGGACTAGCTCCCTGGTTTTGCTCTAGTGCAGAATGGAGTTTGCCAAACAAATGGGCCCGCTCTGTTATGTGTTTTTCAATGTAAAAAATATTTGAGTCTGCCAATAAGTTAGCTAGAGCTTAAATCGTAATTACCTTCATCTTTTTAATGATTTTACCTCATATTTTGAATTACGTCCTTAAACCAAACAAAAGACTTCCTCTACTAGTAAATTTTTAAAAAAGTTAAGCTTATAACAACAATTTGCTTCTTTTGAATCAATGCTAGCAAAAGAACTCCAAATAGCAAACTCTCTTACCTCAAACCTAGCAATTTGATTCGAGGTGAAAGCCAGCTATGAGATTTTAAATTAATCTCTGCTCAAGAGCAGCGAATTATTTGAGTCTTAATTAGAATTCGAAGACTACTAGAAATCGAGCTTGCACCCATTTTTACTCAAAAAATGACTGCAGAGAAATCAATATCGACTCCATGTTCTCAGCATCCAAGCCGTTGTTAGCAGATTTAGCGATAATTTTAGTATAAGCGTTAAGGATAAAGTTAAATTCTACTTTTTCTGCGTCGCTAGGAAAAACACTATTGCAGTTTATAATCGACAAACCTTTTGGTATTTTCAATGATTAAAGAAGCTGAAGATAACACCATAATGATCAAGTCAGCAAGAAGATGCTGTTTTGGTCTTTATCCAATCCCGAACTCCAAACAGCCACCAGGGAAACCACTCCCACTTCAAAAAGTTGACATTAAGGCTCATATCCGCGCTTCTATTGCCAAAATTGAATTTAAGCAGGCATATTACAATGGAACTGAGAGCCTGCTGGAAGTGGAATACTTCTTTCCGATCCCTCACAACGCTTGCTAAGATTCTTTCAAGGCAATTTATGAAGGAGTTGTTATTGAGGGTGTCATCAAAGAGAAACAAAAAGCCGAAGAAGAATGCAAGGAGAGCATCAAAGAAGTGAACACAGCTGCATACGTTGAAATTAATCCCGAAGCTGGAGACATAATGAAAGTTCTTATAGGAAACATAAAGCCAGCTACTGTTATCGAGATATCTTTTCATATCTCCAACAGCTGAAAATCATCAGATACTGCTTTTATCGATTTGCGTTCCATTCAACAATCACTCCAAGATACAATCCAAGAAATGGCAAGAAGGCTTTAGAAAGTATTGATGACCTCCAGTTTTTATCTCATTACCCTCAACTTCCTCCTAAGAAAGGGTACTTCTGGAATATCGAAGCCATTATCGAATGCTCATCTCCTATCACTCATCTTGAATGCACATCTCATAAAACAGAGATTCAAGAAATCGGCAGCCCTTGCAAGAAGAAGATTCAGTTGATACCTGATTCAGAAGGATTCGTTTTTGACAAGGATTTTGTGTTCTTCTACAGCAAAGAAGATTTTAACTTGCCAAGCTACCGACTCGCCAAGAATGAGACTGGATTCTGCGTGATGGTCGATTTTGTTCCCAAATTCAGTGATGAACCCTTAGATACCGCAATCAAAGCAGTCAGAGGAAAAGAGCAAGTGAAGTAGGTTATTACTGAAAAAACCAACGAAGAGGAGGAGGAAGAAGACATGAATTTGATGACAGCGACAGGAGAATACATCTTCTTCATCGATCGCAGCGGATCGATGGCTGGCGACCGGATAGAAATGGCAAAGGAAGCTCTTATAGTAGCATTAAAATCTCTACCACCAAACTCCTATTTTAACATATATAGCTTCGGAACTTCACATTCTCGCTTGTTCCCAACCAATTTGGAATGTACAGAGAAAAATATTAACGATGCTATTTCACGCGTGAGTTATTTCCAAGCTGACATGGGAGGAACCGAGATTTTACCACCGCTCTTACAAGGTATGACCGACCCAAGACGCAAAAATCACCCAAGATCCATCTTACTGAGGGAGCAGTGACTAATACTAAATCAGTCCTCGATAATATCGAGACATAAGGTCACCGCAAGCGAGTCTTTGCTCTTGGAATAGGTGATGGGTGCTCCACAGAATTAGTACAAGGATGTGCGGATAGAGGGCAAGGAAAGGCAGCTTTCGTCAGCGATCCCAAAGATATTTCAGGCAGCGTCATTACTCTCATAACGGCTGCTGTAGTGCCCGTTTGTGATGATTTTAAACTTGAATACTTCAAACCGAGTATGATCATGATGGTTGCTCCAGAGCCTTCTTCTCAGAAGTATCTCCTCAGGAATGAAAGAGCCACTTTCTTTGTGTTCCCTTATAATGAGGTTGCCAATCAAGGACGCTATTTCGATATCTCGCTGAGGTAATTTGATAGTTATAACAATAACTACAGCAAGAATACTTTGAAGATTGACTTGGAGAGCTATGAATCATCGTTAGATGTTTTCAAATTGGGTATCTGGAAAGTGGCTGACTCAATTGCAAGACGAGAGAGTGGATTGTCAGTAGAAATTCCTGACGTGTATTGGGCTGGAAAGCAGAGTATCAGTGAAGAAATCGTGAGGCTTTCTGTGGTCAATCAGGTACTCACAAAAAAGACCGTTTCATTTGCGTGGTCAAGGAGAGCAATAAAGATGAAATCAGTGGACTCAAGCAAGTCAAGGAGATAATCCCTCAAGTCTATCCTGCTGATTACTTAAGCGGTCTGGCAAGAAGAGGATGCAGGAAGCCGCAAAAGATTGCTGAAAAGTCAGTAATCATTCACCTTGAAAGGAGTTGTTCGAAGACTCTGAAAAATCTCCAGAAATGGAATGTAAGATAGATACGGACGATAAATCCAGAGCAGATCTCCTTGAAATCATCAAAAGTCAAAAAATACATGGATATTGGGAACCCACTTCTGAGCTTCTTCAAAAAATTGGAAAGAATAAAGAAGAGTTATTAAGTAAACTGTCAGGACTGGTTAAAAATGTAAAAGGTGAGTTTGAGGTCGTTGCGATAACGCTTGTTGTCCTTGTTTGGATTGAAAAGTACCACCAAGACAAGAGATCGACATGGATCATGATCCACAAGAAAGGCCAGCAATGGCTCTCAGCTCAAGGAATCAAGTATGCCGAAGTCGCTCCATTAATCACCTTTATATAGGAATATTATTACCTACATAAATCTGTGAGATTTCATGAATGATTAGTCTCCAGTTTAAGAAACAAACAGAAGAAACAATACGAATTAAGATGAAATAAGTAATTAACTCCAATAACATTAACCTATGAATTAACGAAATATGCAGGAAGCCCACAATTCAACCCTTTCAAGGGCTTTCATAAATACATTATTCTTCGTCCAAAGTGCTAATCAAACGAAACACACACAATGAATTGAAACCAACAATATTAAAATATAATATAATAATATTTACACTATTAGTAGAGATTAATTCTAACATTAATTTAACTTCAATCTTCAGTCAAAATCTCATGATCTAGCGTTTAATGGAATCACCGTTCCGTAGTAGATCATATAAAAGGAAGAGGAAAACAGAACAAAGAGGCTTAGAATAAAGAAAGCCAATTTTGAATTTCTCAGAGTTTTTTCGAAAGCTTCATACCATTTGAGCCCAGCAAATTCTTTATTGAGACGCCAACTCAAGCAAACCAAGATAATTGTTCCAATCTCAAACAGCAAATCGATTCCAGCAAACCTCCAATACCGTCTTATCATTTCATCTGTATATGTCGCGAAATAAACCCCTGCGCCACTTTTCCACAGCATTTCCATTATCAACGAACTGTAGATAATACTGGCAATATCAAAAAACTCCAGCAGAAAGAACCTAAAAATGAAATGTCGCAGTTTCTCTTGTTTTGAAGGAGGAACTAGGAAGTTTGAGATGCTCTGAAAACGAATAGTATTCGTATTAGTAGGGCTTCGAATCGATATTTCTGTGTTTTTATTCTTTCTTCCAAGGCATTTATTGAGGAGTTTTCTCATTTTGCTGAGTATCTTTCGCAAAAACAGCCTGAAGTTTGACTCGAAATTGGTCCTTGATTTCACTTGAGCATATATGACGTAAATAACGATCTTGTATGCGAGCTTTATACCAAAGATAATGAACGCTTGATCATATTGTGTCATCAAAAAGAAAATCTTTCGATAAGGAATCGCCGCCATTCCAAGGCTCAAAAACTCAATGAAACTGCCAATTACGTTTGTTTTAAATCTGCGCTCAATCTCAAACATGAGTTGCTTGAAGAGCCCGATAATCAATGGATATATTGCTGCTACTGCGAATATTCTAGTGTTATTCGCTGAACCGCTCGTAATATGATTGCTGATAATTTGATAGAACGCCATCGTGAACATAAACTGCAGCATAATCAATATCTGAATGCAATGAAGTGCAAAGCATACTCTTACTGAAACAATCCTCAGCAACAGTTCATTTGAAGAGGGCTCGTTCTCTTTGGTTTCAGTATCTTTTATATTGCTATTACATGGTAATGACTTCTTTCGAGAATCTGCTTCTTCCGGCAATTGACTCAGAGTATCAATAGTATGCTGTACAGTGTGCTTAGGTTGGCCAAGCTCTTTTTTTACTGAAGTGAGCTCAGCTAAAAAATCTCGATAGGCTTGAGTGTCGAGGAATTTGCTTTGAATATGCCTTGGATAAGTCTCTTTGTATTTTCTTTTTTTATACGTCAGATAAAGGCAGTAACAAAATGCGTTCAATAGGAAAATAATGCATTTGGTCCCAGCATAAGCGAAGTAATTTCTGCCATGGTGCGCAAATTCAAATCCTATGTTTAATCCTGTAGACGATAGAGAGGAGATCACTAGCAATATGCCCGTTATGATATACATTTGTCTGTATTTCAATACTCGATGAACTCTTGCATCATATTGAATCAAATTGTAGAAAAATACAGCCGATACAAGAGCGGCTAGTAGTCCATCGATAAGAAACTCACCCCAGCGCACATAGTTAGTGAGGTCGTAGTCATTCGCAACAAATGCAGTCATCAGGCCCAGAGCGATGAACAGAAGAAACAAGAAAAGTATTTTCATGATCTTTTTGATTTGTTTGCAGAGAGGATGCCTGGACGAACTTTGGCGTGGAAATTTGAAATAAATACTCGGGGCTCTTCGGTTCTGAAGAGTGTTTGCGTTCGCTGTCACCTGTCCAAAAATCCTTTTAAAAGTCTCTGGTATCGTCAGTATCTGGAGTTTTTGGGCTTCAGTGCCTTGTGGATCAGTAATCAGTGTATTTGACTCAATATTTATCTCTTTTTGTAAATCGGGCTTCCTGTTCAGAAAAAAAAAATTAAACTCCTCCTTCTTCTTCAGACTATTGTTCTCTTCTTTAATTTTAGGGTCGTTCATGGGATTTTCTTTTTGGTATTGAACGTATTTCCAAAATCTTTTTTGGATCACTTGCATGTGTGGCGTGTTCTCTTTCAATTTCAGCACTCCAGTTTCTTTAAATTCTTCAAACGATTTCCGGTCCAAAGGATTGAGCACTTTCGTTGTGGATGCTTTAGAAATTAAAGGTGATAGTGCCTCATTATTCGTTTGAAGAAACGGAATAAAATGAGCCTGAATCGAGAGAATCTCATCATGTGTAATTTTTTCAAGGATATTCTTAAATAATTCGAGTAATGACTGTCTTATCCATGCGTTTGGATGGAGAATTAAAGGACTCAGCACTTCAAATAAAATCTTATTGTTCTCCGGTTTCAAAGGCACAATTTTCGCGATTTCAGCGAGCCCTCTCAAACCATTCCAGGCAGCCATTTCATCAGCAGAAGTCACGAATCTTTCGAAGCAAGGCTTCAAGGAAGCAAGAGCAAGTGATCCTTTCATCAACCGCACCATTTGTGTGATTCCCTCGAAGCTGACAGATTGTAACCGACTGTTTTGAAGACACTTGACTGCCATTGGAAGCAAACTCTTTTCACTTATGGCTGGTCCTAATGCTTCGCTGAGATTATGAATGTTTTCTATGAAAGTTTCCTGGAATTCAATGCACTCTTTCGAAATGATATCGTTGATTAATCGAACAAATCCTTCTCGTTTTATGTTAAGTTCCGCTTCATAAACAGGATTATAAAGTTTTAGCCGTTCTCCTTGCTGCAGTCCAGGATCTACAACAATTCTCCCGCTTTTAAAGCGGTTGAAGGTCCTTTCTTTGATGAACGTTGACGAGCATTTGATAATGATATGCAAATTTTCAATGAGCAATTTCGAAATTTGAACGTTCTGATGGTGGAATATTCTCATGATATTCGGCAATAAGTAATCCTCAAAAATTCTCTTTTCAGAAGCGAATTTTATCGGAGTTTTAAACGTCGATATGATCCGACAAAATGCCTTGAAAGCAGAAGTTAGCACTCGCTGGTTTTCTTCATCGAAGAAGGTGAAGAGGTAAGGGATCATAAAACGAAGATTCATCGACTCGCTGAAAAATAGCGAAAAATTGCTCAAAATTTCAATCACGCAGAGCTTTGATGCCAGATATCTACAAGATCGCATATTGGCGCATAATATTGCAACAATAATGGCTAGCTCTTTAACTTTTTTCCTTGGTCCAGAGAACCTTTTCTTGCTTAATGTTAAAGTTCCTTGTCTCCTCTCAAGCTCGGTTAGAAGGTCTTGAATGCTCTTTTCTTTGAGATTCCCGCTGAACATAAGCTTCTCTTGAGGTAGCTTTTGTTTCGAATAATCAATTTCATAATTTCTTTTCAGAGGGACGAAATCCTGGAATTTCGTTCTCAGATTAGAAATATGCTTGAGAAAGATTCTCTTTGCATGGAATTCATTTTGGATGTTCACAGGGAGCACCTCATAATGAGGGATATATTCGCTGTGTAGAACCTCATCGTATATAGTAGGAAGCATTTCTCGAATGAGCGCTACTCGTTGATCAGGAAGCTTAAACTGACTGGACATTAAAGCTGCGTTGAGTGGGTATATCAGTTTTGGAAGGGACAGTGGCGCGATCTCTTTGCACCAACGCTGAAGAAGCGTTTTGACGTTCCCTCGTTCTTTTGGGTCCTTTTGAATAGCGTCCTTGACGAAATTGCGAATCTGCTCGTTTTCTATTCTGACCAGAGCCTCATGAGGATAATATTCACCTCTTCGGAACGATTGCAGCTGCTCGTAAGTGAACAAAGGTCGTCCTTCAAGCATTATCTCAGCGACGACGCAACCTAATGAAAAGATATCCATTCTTTGGAGGCTAGCGAGCAGTGTTTTGTCCATAGAATCTACCTTAACCACTGAATTCATAGCCAGATTACCTCCAGATCCTTGATTCACAAATTTTTCAGGGGCAAGAGTGCATCGGTCCACTGAGGTGCTGAAAAAATAATTCAACTCTCCTAAATCAGATTCAAAGAGGTAGTATGGTTTATGCCAAGCGAAATCCGTGAGGAATACATGATTCCAAGTTGTCAATAGCGCATTGCTCGATTTAATATTGCCGTGATATAGCCCTTCTTTATGAATGTTATGTACGGATGTCAGCAGCTGGAATATAATCCATATTTTTTCATAAGATCTGAGACAAGGGGCAGCGTCGAGTCTTTCTGAGAGGGTTTGATGAATTTTTTGTCGGATGATCGCAAAAAAATCTTCTTCCTCAATGTGTTTAGTGTACGGGAGGAGATTAGGTAATGCGTCTAAATTCAATTTGTTGAGCAGAAGATTGAAGTTGCTTTTATGAGTGCTGAGATCGAGATTTTCTCGTCTAATGAAGACTTTCATAATGATCTTATTTTTTCCATTGACCGTAAAAGAATATGTTTTGCACATCTTTCCGCTCAAAAGCAGGTCTTGGGATGTCAGCTCAGGGCTTCGGAGGACGTAAGTTTCAAAACTCTTTTGTTTTTGGAGGTCTTCGAGGGTGAGAAGCTGGTTTCCCATTTAATATTATCCAAGCAGGTGAATTTTATTTTACTTGAAAGTTCTATTTGGAGTAGCTACAGATAAGCCGTTTTTTATTGGTATCATTTTGTTTCAAATTAGCAGAATAAGCTGTGTATACACACATACTATCGAGATTCTGATTAAAAGCAGGAGCTGTGAATATAAATTCATAATCGGGGTTTGTTTAGAAGGAAGCTTTATGTTGAATACATTAGGCTCTATTTCTACAATCGCGTATCTTCTTTTCCAAAGATTGAGTTTCATTAATATACGCTCTCTGCTGGGCTTCCTAGGCCTCCTAAATCTCTTGATAAATGATTAACACACTAATGTGTTGGGTTGGTCACCTCGAAGTTGTTTGTGTAATAGGAGGATATACAAAATCTTTCTCTTAGTTTCATGTTTTCGAGAAATCATTGAGAAAATCAATGCATTTATAGGTAAGAGACATATAAACTCTCAATTCGTACTTGAATTGATTAACAATTTGGTTGTTATTTTGTTAGGAACCAATTGAGTGTGTTTTAAAGAGAGAGAATATTCACTAAATCGTGGTGTGTTTTCGAGAAAATTTCTACATAATTTGTGAAAGTACTGCTGACAATAGATTTCGCTTCTTAGGCGATATTTTTCAAAAATGTTGAGTTATTTTCATCTTCAATGTGATTTTAATGGTTCTTAAAATTGTCGGACTTTCCTTATTTTTTCGTGGCTGATCAAGTTCTTTCTGAAAGTTTACTATGAATGTAAACAAATAAATTTGAAATGAATCAAGGTAAGCATTTATGTGAACAATATTTCTTTCGCCAGCAAATGAACTTGAATAGAGGCCTTTACAGTTGAAATACTTGAATTTTCTTCTAATCTATGAAAATAAAAGTAGTAATCAATGAAAATAATGAAGATAAGAACTTTTCTGTTTACACTCGATGGTTATAAGCCTTTCTCACCTGATACATATGGAAATAGTGCTGGCAGTATTGAAATATTCCAAATTGTAATGAGATAGTTCATATTGATGTTTGTTAGACCTGAGTGAATAGGATGGATTAATGCTCTACATCTGCACTGCTACCAGTCTTTGCTCAGGCCACTTAATTACATCAAAGAACCATTCATTACTGAGATATCATGGAAAAATCAGGCATTTTTGTTTATTTACTCCTGTTTACATTTCCAGGTGCATATTTTCTTTTATTGCAGTTAGATACGTGCTCACGATTCTGTTCCAGTCCTTCGAGTCTTACTCAGGTCAATTCCATTGGGTTCTAGCTCGAAGCACTTTGCTTTTTTAATCTTCTGATCCCGAGTCACAACTTAACTCGAAGAACACGTATTTTGAAATAATTAAATTTTACTTGGATAGAGTGAAACCGAGATGGGAGCAGGAGCATCAAAAGAGAAAGAAGAAATGTCTGAAACCTTAAAAGACTTGATAAAGAAGGCAGTAGAACAAGAAGCATTGGACCGAAAGAGCAATTTGAATTCTAATCAAATTGATATCAATGATCCAAAGACCCAAATCAAAACATTATGTTTCCAACCCAAAGCAGAGAAACTCCAAAGTTTTGAAACCACTAGTTTTAAAGCTGACCCTATCAGAGAGCTTGATGATGATCAGAAGGTCAAAAAGTTTCCTCAAGAGCTTCGCACACGAATTGAAAACACTTCTTCTTTTCCTTATA
>ENA-UOUE01001407-UOUE01001407.1-compost-metagenome-genome-assembly--contig:-NODE-1407-length-15304-cov-18.034150_pt1 | contig 15304 bp, 9 predicted proteins | sample MGYA00238146_ERZ747223 | MGnify/ENA primary metagenome ERZ747223 (study PRJEB28781, sample SAMN06268865) | compost metagenome | isolation source: single cell | place: USA: California, Emeryville, Joint... | reverse complement strand
GAAATTTTCAGAGTAGCTCCGATTGAGCCCATCTCCTTCTTTAGTATCCTTTTTTGAGCTTTCATCGACTTTTTTACGATGTATCTTGGATAATAAATCCCTAAACCCATCAAAGTGTAAACAAACCAACGACAAAACGAGGAATTTATTACTTTCGGCCCCTCTTGAAAAATTGGTGATGATAAATACGATCTTTGGAGCCTGGTGTATTCTTCTTTTTGAAACTGTACATGTGAAGCTACAAATTGAATTAATATCAGGATCATAGTTGAAAGCAATAATACCTGGCGAATAAACGAGTCTAGATTGTTATGTCGAAAAGCTTGAGGCAGAACTGTCTCAGCAAACCTCTGAGTGTCTTTTATCTGGAAACTCTCACCATCGGGAGTCCAAGAAACGATATCCTCATTTTTATTTTCCTAAGAATTGGGTAAAGAGGTCAGGAGAATACAGGTGCTTACTTCTAAGAACGTGAAAGTTTTTTTTATAAATTCGTTGAGATCTCCACCAGAGGCAGTCGTTTGCTGGCTTGCCTCATCGAACAATGGCATTTGTAGGAAGTCGCGGCTGTCGTTCATTTTCTCAAACAATTTTTTTATGCAAATTAAAATCAGATTATCACTTCAGAAATATCGGCTTTGAAAAAAAACTTTTTTTTAGAATCGATAATTCATATTATATTTGAGCTTGACAATTAATTCTGAATTTTTATAATTCAGAACGCCAAATTATAAAGGGCATGCTCCCTTGACGCTGACCTATAATATTTTCAGGCTCTTTCAATAGCGCCAGCTAATGAGCGTATGGATGAGATTGCGCTCATGTGCCAAGGGCAAATCGAGCCTTCTAGCGAGAAATTACAGTATAGAATGCTCGTGAATGGTTTTATCTAAAAAAGGGTATTTTCTATTGTCAGATTTATTATCCTGGATTAATTTAGAAAAAAAGAATTTGCATAGAACTTTTATATCTCTCTTAATTGCCAGGGGAAAAAAGCGCTTGAAGACAGGCCTTAGAAATAAATTGATATGAACGTGTTTGGTAGCAGAGATACTAGCTTCATTTAACTAAGAAAATAGAGATTCTTCCGGATTTATCAGGTGATTCTTCTGCTCTTTTTTTGTTTGCATACACAACTGAATCATTTCCTCAGAAATCTTGTAAATTCGTAGGTAAAACGCTTGTTAACTCATCTAGATTACCTTGAACAATGAAGAGAGTGGTGAAAATATTGGATTTTGGTGCTTTAAGAATATACTTCTAATCAACTATCGACATCGGCAACCACGCTTTCGTGATGAGGCAATTGAGTTTCAGCGACTAGAGGATACACGAGGGTTCGCTGAGAGTCATACGGCAATTTTCTTCTCGGAAGAGTTAAATTTGTATTTCAGAAGAAGATGAATTAGAGATCTTATTATTCGGGATACAAGGACTTGGTGGTGGAATCTCATAAATGGCAGGTGTTAGACTAAGTGAGAAATGCGGGTTATACTGCATGGTAGGCAAATTTCAGTTCATTAAATGAAAAAAAAAAATTTTTTTAGATTGTTATATATAAATCTATTTAACTTCCGAGTACGACTGATTTTTTCTCGATTTGAATCCAATGCACGGTTTTCATATTCTCTTCAGAATAACTTACTAATTTACTTTCACATCAAGGAAAGAGAGTGAAGAGCAGTGAATGGTACAGATACCCGTAAATGTAAATGTCAGGTATTTTGCATAATGTTGATGTTTTATTAACTTTAAGAGACTTCAAATTCTAATAATTTTTACAAATTTGCACACATTTGATTCGCAACTCCTGCGAGAACTGGACAAATTGAGTTGGCTTTGCTGTGGAAAATCCTCTCTCTCTCGATATAGAGTACCAATGATTTCTTCTTATCCCTTGCATGTGAAAATATAGATGCATAATTGTCAAAGTTGTGTGCTTCGGAACTTCGACTTTAAAGATATCACGACTCAAAAGCATATTCTATAAAAAAGAGTGTTATTCACACTTGAATTTGGTTACAATTGCTTGCTATTGATTTTGGAGAATTTCTATTGGACAGGCTAGTTCTCTCTCTCTCGATTCTGGAAGCAATGGTTTGATATCGAAATCTGAACAGATCCGCCAGAAACAAATCGTCAAAAAATAATCAGGTTCGGTGGATTTTCTGCTCATTGAAGTGATTCATAATCGTTCAATGCTCTATTCGATTCAGGTTTGAGGATTTTAGATAGGAAAAATGAAACTTCTTTCCATTATCGCATTAGGAAGATTCATACTCAAATAAAATTAATGAGAAAATTTTATTATATAAGAAAGGTTTGCTTGGAAAATTAATAATTCTTATTCAAAACAAAATTCTGAAAAGCAAACGGATCCATGTGACACTGAGGCGATCATCAACTACTCCAGTCAATAATGAACCGAGCCTTGCAGGTGACTGCCCTTGAGGTGTCACAGGTCATGTAATTCCTTGCTTGAAAGGTTGAGATAGCTTGCCACTTATTGAAACCATCATCATGTCCGACCTTGCGATATTGTAAAAAGTAAACAAAATCAAATTGGCGTCTGACTCTAGATGCCTTTCTGAAGATACTGCGAGAATTTTTTACAATATGATTAGACTTTGGACTGTAGATGTTAAATAGGTGGTAAGCTATTTTCCTTTCGGGAATTATTCTATCTTCCATACTTTCACTTAGACAGAACAATCTCTGATGAGATGGAATCACCGTGAAGATGAGCTAGCAGCAGCTTCAAATAATAAAGCGATAAAAAGATACACAACCTTGCAACAGGAAAGCCACCATCCTTCCTTTTACTGCCTAGGAAATCGTGTTTTATCTCCCAGATAGAACCATATTGTGATTTTTTAGTATGAATGATTGCTTATATGTCTTCTTCTTTAATAAACACACAATGTTTTCGACCTTCTTTTATCAGATGGAAAAAAAGTACAATACGGTCATAATTGATGAACAAAAGATATCCTTACAATTAGAGGATTTTAGTTACGAAGGAGCTTTACATCCCTTATGAAAGTGGAGAGGGATGCTAATTCTTCTTACCAGCTATAGAAAAGGAACTTAATTTGGTAAGCAACAAACTAATCGGCATACTTATATCTATATTTTTTAAATTTTTTTTTTGAGATGCCTTGCATGTTGAAAATTCCCTTTTATTCTCATTAGACTTGAAGAGAGTCTTACATTCACCAAATTACTTAAGACTTTTTTGTTACAAAGGAGGTTTAAGGGGTTTTAATTACAAAGAAAGCTTATATGAGGAAGGAGGAAAAACCTCTATTTCCATAAAAATGAGCACACAAAACAGTAATGATATTTGATTCTTTCGATACTTTTCTCTTTAACGGGATGTGAAGTTCGAAACAAATGAAACGCAAATCATCGCTGATATTTTTCACAAATAGTTAGAATAATTTTTCATGCTACTCAATTCTAATAAGATACTCAAATCTCCAAAAAAATTTCTTAACCTTTGATAACTTTTATCTTCTTTTTCAGAATCTTCTAATCAAAAAAAAGATCCTACAAATGATTTCATTCGAAATTCCTTCGCTTTGGAAAATACTGTTCACATTAGTTCTGCTACTCTTATGCAGAATAGTCGTGAAATACTTCGTCATCCCTTACTTCCACTTACGAAAATTCAAGAAAATACCAGGTGCCCATTGCATTTATCGCCCAATTGTCGGAACTTTGCCGGATATTGTCGGGGACCTGGAAAAATACAACGACGCAGCGTATTCTATGAAGCAAATCATTCGCTCCAATCCTGACACAAAGCTAGTTTGTTTCACTTTAGGAGCCGGCGTAGCCACCATCTTTACAGATCTCGAGCTGATAAAGGAATTTCTAAACCGACAGCTTCAAATCGCCTCAAAAGAAATTCGAACAATGGATCCCGATGCCGACAGAGGAATTGGTCTCTTATTTGCTGAAGGAGCCAGATGGAAAGCACAACGAAAACTCATTTCTCAAGTCTTTCATTTCGATTACATGAATCAATGCTATCCAACAATCAAACGCACCCTCAGAGAATGGATCAACAGCAATTGTACCTCGCATACCTCTACGGTAAACATCAGCATGAAATCAAAAATATATACGTCGACAGTTATTTGGAGAATATTCTTTGGAGAAGAGTCGTTTACTCAAGAAAAAGAAGAAGCAGAGAAGCTAATTGCGTTGTCTATGAAGAATACCAATGACACTATAGCTAGGATGCTGAGCCCATGGATGATCCTGTTTGGACCGAAATTCTTTAGCCTTGGCCTAAGAGCTGCAGATCGCCAATTTGCAAGAGAAAGAGCAGAACTTGATAACTTCTTCAAATCAAAACTTGAAAAATTCAAAGCGAACCTGCTGGAAGACAGAAAGAGCGGCAAAGTCTCCGAACGTCCTCTAAATCTCGTCGAACTGCTTATTGATGCCTCGATGAAGGCTGATGCGAGTGATAAAATGCTTGATAAAGACATCCTTGCACAGATGGACACGTTCTTCGTTGCTGGAACTGACACTACGGCTCAGTTGATAACAATGTCGCACTATGTGCTTGGAAGCAATGAAGACGTACAGAATAAGCTTAGAGAAGAGGTAAAGAGAGTCGTTGGAGAGAGTGAAGAAATTAAATATGAGCATTTGTTGAAGATGGAGTATTTGAATGCGTTCATAAAAGAGGTTTTGAGATGCTATGGTCCAGCTACAGGGTTGTTCCCGAGAATGATAACCGAAGATACAGAGATTGGCGGCATAAAATTCCATAGAGGCAGCGCTATTAATGCCTCGCTGCTTGGAGCAGCATGGAATCCGAAGTATTTCGCTGAGCCTGAGGTGTTCCGACCAGAGAGATGGCTTGAGAAGGACGGGAAAGGAGTTAAAGAGCCAACGGCATACTTAGCGTTTTCAGCAGGAAGCAGGAGATGCATTGGAGAGCAACTAGCTCTCATTGAAGCGAGAACGTTCATGGCTGAGATAGTAAGGAGATTCAAGATTGAAATCCCAAAAGAGTATAAGCTTAGAATGAGTATAGGACTCGTTTATGAGGCAAGAGATCCTGTCGGTGTGGTATATACTAAACTTTGAAAATGATAGTATTGATAGTATGCTTTAACAAAATTTATTTCATTTTAACATAATAATCATAGCCTTATGATACAACCATAATTATCTACAAAACGTAACGCAAACAAAGATGCTGATCCAAAAAGCTGAAAATATTTTCAAATAATTGGCTAAAATTATTGCAAATTAATTCTTAGATTTTTGTTTGTACCTGTTTTGTGATGGCAGGAAGTACTTTTCACTTCGGTAGGAAACGTGTCTAATGATCCTGTATCGATCGTGAAATCTGGTAAAAAAGTCAATTTAATCATCCATCCTTGAACAATTAAAACACCTCCCTCCAGAATTGATAATGTAATGTATTTCAATAATACTTCTCAAAAAGAAGATGGTGAACGGAGTCTCGAAAATATCTCGGTTTCAACCTCGAGTTAAAAATATTGACAACTCTGGAAAATTTTAGGATTGTCTTATTCACACGATGGAGTCACTCAGTCATCAATCAAATCCAATATATTGATTAAATAAAATTAACCTTGCAAAAGATATAGAAAAACTTGACCTATGCTGATCAGAGAGGAGAAAACCGAAGAAAAGAAATTTGCTCTTCCTCCCAAAATTAAGAGCACACATAAAAATTTCAAGTTCTTATCTGAAACCTCTACTTACAAGGTATATGAAGCAGAATCTTGCTATACAGACGAGAAACATACGATCAGAATACTCGATCGCTCAAAAGAATTCGTAACCAAAGAATTTGGCCTTACAGCGACTCTCTTCGTTAAAGAGCTGCTTCATCTCCAGAACCGCTGCCCTGGCTCCGTCATAACAAACACCTTTGAAATCAGCGAAGATGGCCAGCTGCTTGCCTGCGCAACTCTCCCATATCTGTCTCTGAGTTGCCAAATTAACGAGGAAAGGGAGATTCTTAATCCTAAAGACCCTAAAATGATTGAAAAATTGATCAGTAATGCTCTCGACGACGTGGAGTTTTTATGGGAGAACTTACAAATCAGAAACGTTATGAGCACACTGGGATCAGATAATCTCTGCTTTCTGAAAGGAAAAGGAGATTTCTTTTTAAGTGACTGGGCTAAAATCTTTGAATCTGGGACTGATAATCTCTTATTGAGCGTTGTGCCATCCAAAACATCGTCACTAAAAGGAGCAAAGCTGACCTCTCTAGAACTTGCTGGAGAAATCAAGAATTTGGCGATGACTGTCCTCAAGTTGAATAAAGCCAATTTTAAAGAAATAGAGCATTTGAGACAACGAGAAGATGTCAGCTCTGAAATTTATAATACCATTGTCACATCAACTCTAGAAAAATGTTTTAGCAATTGTAAGAAATTGCAAGATTTAATCGGGAAGATGTTAAGCTTGAAGCCCCAAAACCTTCCGACCCTTGAAGAACTCCGTTTCAAGGAAAGAAGATTGCCTAAACTAGGTTTTGAAGAAGCAAACGATTCAACGCTACTAGCCTGGTGCTTGAATGAAACGAATAAGGTCAATGTCATTGAGTTAGACACGAAGCAACATTACGCGAGTTTTGATGGAGCACAAAATAATGAAGGTGTTTTACAATTTTACAAGGTGAATCTAATTTCATAAAAATAGGTCATTGGGCTCATGTGAAAGAAATTCCAAATACGAAGCTGCTTGTGTCTCTCTATCACCATCGCTCGAGGTCCACCAATCTGGAAATCTTCGATATTTCGAAGAAAGAGCAAGCTGTGAAAATCTACTCTCTTGGAGAAGTCGTTGGAAGTAATATTCCTTTTAATGATTCGATGAATTGTATTATTGCTGTAGTGACTGGATACGGAGACGTCACCACTAATATGAGAAGAAGCATCCTCGGAGCAATTTCTCTGCAGGATAAAATCGCTTATCACTTACTCACTATAGATGCTGCATCATTCAAGAACGATGAAATTGTGAAACTTAGCCGAAAATCACAGTGGCATCCGCAATATAGCAATGAGAGTGGTAAACGCTGAATTTTTGCTGCTATTTTAAAGAAATATATTTGTAGAAAACTGCATTACTGGGCTTGATTTCAACCCGAACGGAGAGTCTATTGCGACTATTGACCGCTATGGAATTTGCTTGATAGCAGACGTAAACACTGATAATTATCGCTTTTCTCTTGAGTTGGGCGGCGCTAAAAGTAAAATCCATCTATTAGCAAGTATTAATCTCGCTTCTTTTATAGATTATATCGGTCGTTGCAGATGGAGTACAAATGTTGATGAGCCTTTATTGTTCGTCAAGTTTGGCTACAATAAGCTCAATGTACTAGATACAGAGAAAAAAGTCCTTACACTCACGATGCCCATTCTACTGGAAAAGGCTTTTGGTAATTGCAACTAATTTCTACTGCCTCTCTTTTCTTCATTGTTCTCCGTTTTCAGCCAATTCTGAAGGAAAATCAATTAATTAATACTTCTACTCATCAAATAAAATCGGCTGTTTAATTATTATTCTAGAAATCTTATAACTTTTTTTTCTGGATTTGACATTTATTCTTATGTAGATCCTACAAACTGGATTGATGTTTGTCAGAACAATGGCAACTTGTTAGCGACAGGCGGCTTCGACAAAACTATCAAGATATTTGACAAAAGAGAAGCGAAAGTTGTTGGAACTTTTTCCGGTTTCCATTCAGGTAAGCAATTCTAACCGCGTATTCAAAAACAATTGAAAGCTCAAATACCCTCGTGCTTGTTTGCTTAATCAGTTCTCATTAATCTAATTCTTTAACGTTAGACGCCATCAATTGTGTAAGATGGAATTCCAATGGAGGATTACTTGCAAGTTCCTCGAATGATAAGAGTGCAAACATGCTAGATTTCAGAGCTGGGAAAATACTTCATGCTATCTCTGAGAATAGTAAATTATTTCGTTTCAACCACAGTACTCATATTTCGACATTAGGGCCCATTGATTCAATTTGCTTTATGTAAATTTGGAGCCTACAATCGACAGACGCTGAAACAGAATTCCAAGTTAAATTGAGGATATCTTTATGAGATCAATCAACTCTATCGTACCTTCTATTCATTTCAAATTACTTTTGTGTCCAAGAAAATTCAAGTGTTAATTTGTTTTCTTTCCTCCACATGAAATCTTTTTGGTTCAATCATTGAAGTAATCTATAAAGAGTGATCTGCTTCATTAAAGAGTTGTTTTCGCAACCTGTTTTACCGTTTAACGAGCAGAATTATGCGTTATTCGCAACTAATTCACGAGTAAACAATCGAATGTAATAGAATGCCTTCTTCTCTTTTTTTTGCGCTTATAATAAGATAAATTTTTTAGTTGATTCTGCAATACTTAAATTCAAATAAACATCTATAAATTGAAAAAAAATAGATTAACATGGGAAGAAACAAATCATCAGACGACTCCTCTGAAAGCTCCTCTGACGACGACCGCAGTTCAGTGAGTTCAGACTCATCTGATGACAGAAAAAGGAAATCACACAAAGAAAAAAGCAGAAAAAAATCAACTCATCACAAGAGCCGAAAAAGCCGTGATAGAAGGAAAAAATCTCGATCTCGATCAGACTCATCGGACTCCGAAGACAGAAAGCATAGAAGGAAGTCACATAAGAGACACTCTAGATCAAGGTCCCGTTCCCGAGGAAAATCAAAACAGCATATTCCAAGCAAACGCCTCAAAGAAGATGATAAAAAAGCCGCGCCATCGAAACCAATGACTGAAGAAGAAATTCAAAAAGAAGCCGAGCGTAAAAAGCAAATTAGACTTGCCAAAGCCAGAGCTTTGAAGTTCGAAAATGAGTTAGCAGAAAGGGCTGAAACCGCTCCTGTAATCCAGCCAGTTCAACCTACCCAAGTGACTACTCAGCCAATCCAGACGACTATACCCACACCAACGCCGACTATCCAGTCTACTCCAACGACTCAACCGACTCAGATCATCCCGCCTCCATTCATTCAGAAGCTCGAGGAGAAAAAAGAGAAAAAATCGCCTGAAAAAGATATGATTGAGGAAAAAAAGAAAGAAATAGAGGAAGAACCAATTCCCGAAGAGCCAAAGAAGAAGAAGCCAGGTTATATGGATGAACTCGAATCGGACGAAGAAGAAACCGTGAAAGAAACTAATCAAATGAACGGAGCATCGAAAGTTGATAATGATGATGACGACATAGATCCTCTTGACGCGTTTATGTCAACGATTGAAAAGGAAGCAGTTAAGCAAGTCTCATTCAAACTTACTGATATCATCCCGGGACGCGAAGATGATACTAACGTACGAATGGAAATTGACCATTCGAAAGTCATCACATTCGAAGACCTACAACATTTACAAAAAGAAGCACCACCTGAGGCTAATGGACATCAGGCTGATGCAATGGAAGATGAAGAGGATGAAGAAGATAGAAAGTTTAGACAAGCGTTGCTTGAGGCGGTGAAGGGCGAAAAACGAAATGAGGAGCCAGAACCCGCCGCCGATGCTGATACCAAGAAAAAAGGGGAAAGACAGATTATGGATGACGATCTTGGCGATCAGATGTATATGGAGACTAGAGGAGAAATCGACGACGATACCGATTTTGTTGCTCGGCAGAAAAAAATGGCTGATAAGAAGGAACTCAAACTCGTTGACCACTCTCAGATCAATTATGAGCCTTTCAGAAAAAATTTTTACATAGAAACGCGAGAAATCAGAGAATTGACTGATGAGCAGGTGGAAGAGATCAGAAAAGATTTGGGGGATATCAAAGTAAGAGGTGACTGCCCAAAGCCGATCCAAAACTGGTATCAATGTGGGCTAACCAATAAACTGCTGCATGTTCTTATCGAGAAAAAGAAGTTTTTAGAGCCTTTCCCAATCCAAGCGCAGGCTATCCCTGCGATTATGAGCGGAAAGGATGTCATTGGTATCGCAGAAACGGGCTCAGGAAAAACACTAGCTTATTTATTGCCTATGTTCAGACATATTCTTGATCAGAGACCCCTTGAGGAGGGTGAAGGTCCGATTGGATTGATCATGGCGCCAACGAGAGAACTCGCTTGGCAGATTTATCTCGATGCGAAGAAGTTCACAAAAGCGACTGATCTGCGATGTGTTTGTGTGTATGGAGGCGCTGGAGTAGCAGGACAGCTGTCAGAATTGAAGAGAGGTGCAGAGATTGTGGTCTGTACTCCAGGAAGAATGATAGATGTACTCACTACGAGCAATGGAAAAATCACGAATCTTCGCCGAGTGACTTATATTGTGCTTGACGAGGCCGATAGAATGCTGGATTTGGGATTTGAGCCGCAGATCTCGAAAATCCTTCAAAACGTGCGACCGAATCGCCAAACAGTAATGTTTTCCGCCACTTTTCCCAAAAACATTGAAAATCTAGCTAAGAAGATCCTTAACAAGCCGGTCGAAATCGTAGTAGGCCAGAGAGGTAAAACCGCCGGAAATATCGAGCAAATCGTCGAAGTCAGAAGCGAAGAAACAAAGTTCTTGCGTCTTCTCGAAGTCCTTGGAGAATGGTCTGACAAAGGGTCCATTTTAATCTTTGTCGACAAGCAGGTTGACGCTGATAACTTGTTCAAAGAACTTCTAAAATTTGGCTATTTCCCACTCTTGCTGCATGGAGGTCAGGACCAAGTCGATAGAGATGGCACTATATCTGATTTCAAGAAAGGAGTCCGTACTCTTATGGTCGCTACATCGGTCTGTGCAAGAGGTCTTGATGTGCCTGCAATCGTGCTGGTCATAAACTACAAGTGTCCAAACCATCGCGAAGACTACGTCCACAGAATAGGTCGTACTGGTCGTGCTGGAAGAAAAGGCACGGCGATAACCTTCATCACGCCTGAGGAAGACCAGTACGCTGTTGACCTGATCAATGCGCTGAAACAGAGCAATATTACACCTCCAGAAGATTTAATGCAGCTTTCGAGAAACTATCTCATGAAAATCGAGAAAGGAGAAGCAAAGATGTATACTAATCGTAACATGCAAGGATCTGGATTCCGCTTCGATAACACCGAGAAGAATAAAGCAAAAGAAGCGAAGAAAGCCGTGAGACGACAGTTCGGCATCGAACTCGATTTCAGTGACGAAGCAGAATCCGATGAGGATGTAGTCACTAAGAAAGAGACTAAACAAGCTACGGAGAAGAAAGACGAGCAATTGAACCTGCAGCTTATTAAAGATCCAAACACCAAAGCTGCAGTTATGCAAGCAGCCACGAAAGCCGCCAAGGACGTTATCATGGCCGGCGGTACTTCAGAAGATGTGTTACAAGCGGCTCAGCATGCAATCAAGGCGATTCTCCAGCAATATAGACCGGCGAATACGGTTGAACAGGGTCTGGAACAGGTGCTCAAGATCAGAGACGAAGTGGAGGCTCGAGAAGAAGAGAGCGGTGATCTATTCTCTGCTGAGCTCGAGATCAATGATTATCCTCAAAACGCTCGAAACAAAATTTCAAACAAGGACTTCCTTACTTCCATTCACGACCTCACTGGTTGTAGTGTGACAGTGAGGGGATTGTACTGCGATCCGACCAAGAAGGTTCCTTTGGGACAGAAAAAATTGCATTTACATATTGTGGGACCTTCGAAGTTCGATGTCGTCGCGGCGCATAAAGAAATCAAGCGTGAGCTCGAAGATTATGCGCGGTTGAGTCTGAACACGGGACATGTTGGTAAATATAAGATTGGCCAATAAGGCTAGGATGTTGTTCTTTGAATGATTTCTTAAATATTGTCTGTATTTTGTATACATGGCTTGAGAGAAAAAAAAAAACCTCCTCCCAGAGTCAGTGATTAAAAAGCTCAGAATTAACAAATTAGTCATTCCTTACAGAGATGAGTGAAAATATAAGCCCATGGATTTAAGAGCTTGAAGATTTTTTTCCTATCTGAGTATAATTGTTGTGGAGAGTTGTAAGAGTTTCGTTTAATTGTATTGGACAAATAAAAGAGGAATACGTTTAAGAGATAAATAATCAGTTTGAAAATTTTGGAGGTTTCTTTGAAATTAAATTTTTGCAAAAATGTCTTTTGAGCATAATCCGACGACACTCCCTCCGATACGTGAGTCTGAGATAGAAGAAGGAGAACTTGCTAAGGAACCTTGCGTAGAATCAGCTGACGTTACAGTAAGCACACGAAATTCCTAATTCTCTCTCTCTCCTCTTCTCGATGTGACTATTGTTCTTGTTCTTGGTTTGTATTGAGTGAACTTGTAAGCTGTGTACTATCGAGATATCACTCTGCAAAAGTGCGTGCAAATGAGCAGCTGTCACGGAATGGCGCCAAGACAGCTCATAATTTTTTTTAAAAAAAACGAACACGAGTAGAGATCTTGAAAGATCGTAATTCTGAATCTTATTATTTGATAAGAGAGCGTCTAGTGGGACTTTGCAGAGAATATTGAGGAGAAAATTTGAATTCTGCTGTTTTGAGTTGTTTTTTTTTTTACTGCTCATATTTCTGAAGAAATAGCTATTCTCAGTTGCGGAGCTAACTCAATCGTTTATTAGAACAATGAAGGCCAAAGAAATCCACTTGAAGGGAATTTGTCAGGAGATGAATTCAATAAAGCCAAAAAATTACGGACAACGAAAAATGATTCGGAAATTAATGAGACACTTAAGAAAGATAAAACCAACTCTGAAAGCAGTGGCAGTAAGGAGAGTTTGGAGATTACTAGAAGACCTAGAGTGGAGCTTATGATCTCAAATAATCTGATTTTTCAAAACAGAGCTGGAGATCTATCAGATGAAGAAAGGAGTGAGAAGAGGTACCTAGATGATTACTGGCTCCGTCTTTACATTGAAAATCATTTGAGAAGGAAGAAAATAAAGTACAATAGTAGCTATGATAAAAAGCCAGCCAGGACCACCAACAAAGAAGAGAGCAACAAGGTAAATCCTGAGGGACCCTTTGCAGCAAATTCATTTTTTCTGGTCTTTAGAGAGACGACAAAATTTCTTTCGAAGGGTCAAAGTATCCATGCAAATATTTTATTGGTTTTGGCAAATGTGATGATCGTTACTGCAAGTATTAATGATGATGTTTGAGGGGTTTTCATGATAATTTTTACTCTTTAGGAGCGCGCATGTTCCAATTATCAATGAGAGCGATATGAAGCAATATATCCAAGAAAATGAAGAATTTTTTGAGACTTTATATCGAAGAAGATATGAGCTCCAAGTTGATTTGTCAATCCAACGATTTCTTGATGAAAGATATGGTTCCCGTTTCCCAAATCCTCAACAACATGCTCAGATTCAACAGTCACATGGCATAAATCATCCTCTAATACATTCAACACCTCCGACTCATTTCCCTCAATTTAATCAAGCTCCAAACCATATGCAATACGCTCCTTCGATGATCCAACCTCAATATCCTCAACCCATGTTTATGAATCAGCAGGGTCCTATGCTGAATCACGGATTTGTTCACACGGGAGGCTTTAATCAAATGCCATTAATAAAACCGAGTGAAGGCGTCAGACCAGGGCCCTTGTACATCCAAATGGCTCCAATGATTCATTCGAATTATGTCCCTGGTCCTCAGATCTATATTCCGCCTCCTCAAAATGGCATAATGCAGCTTGGACCCACAGGTCATTTTGATTCAACTCCATATCATCAGGCTGGACAAAATTTGATAAATTCGGCGCCGTTAAATCACCAACAAATGGACTTCGGAGACCCTGCTGCTCATGATAATAATCAACTTCAATTACAAAATTCAGATAAAAGGGATAGGTTTCGAGATAGCTCCCCTCATCGAAATCACAGGCGGCGATATAATGATGAAAATCGAGACGAATCTCGTCGCAGCTCTGCCCGTTTCTCAGACAAGCATCCAAGAAGAGCATCTATTGAGGATAGAACGAACCACTCAAGGACAAGAGAGAGGCGAAACCATGATTATGACAGAGATTGCAGCAGAAGTTATAAAAATAAAGGAGTGAGGAACTCTGAGGGAAGGAACTCGAAAGACAAAGAGAATGAGCGTTTGGATCGAACTAATGATCAAAAGAATAGGTCTATCAACAGTAATGAGAGCGAGAAGCAAATTGACCATGAGAAAAAAATTCAAGAATTTGATGAAAAAATAAAGTCGTTGGGAATTTTGAAAGCTGACTCCAAAAATGAAGGAACAGCTGCGGATGAAGAAAGCAACGAGTTTCTGAACTTATTTAACAAATATAAGGGTGAAGATGCTGACGTTGACTATTAAGATCCATTCCAAACTAGTAAAATTATTGTATTGGTTATATATAAATCCAGTGTGTCGAATTTACTGAACATAGTTTGAATTAATTGCTCTTAAATGAGAAAGTGCTCGTTCAAATTTGCAGCCTTGTTTAGGTCAACAGATATCGACTGACTATCTTCATCTGTTTGAAAAACTGAAGCTAATCCCTTCAAAAAATGCCATGGAGCGGTTTGGATTTCATCAAAACTTTGAAAATGCTCAACAAGACTTATTTAGCTTCATTTTTATTGGGAACTATTGTTGTCTATAAGCACTCTAGCGATTTCTAATTCCATCTATCATAAACATGCTTTCTGACAAACACACTTGTTGTTGTTATACGATATCATAAAGAATCACTGATTTTATCTGATATACAAAGAATTTAGAATCTCAGAGCATAAATTTTAAAAAGAATCAAAGAATCACTGGTTTTATCTTATTTAAAGAGGAAACTAAGAACCTCAACAAGTATTTTTCAAAAGCAATTAAAATCTGAGAATTTTTCAACAAAATGTCTTTCTTGCATCTCTGTCAGTCTCTGAGCGTACTCAGCTGTGGATTATTCACTGGTGCTGCAATTTTCATCAATTACGTTGAACACCCATCTCGAATGGCTGTTGGCACTCAATATGCAGCCTCAGTCTTCCCAGGTAGCTATAGGCGAGCTGCAGTCATGCAGGCAGGACTTGCAATTTTATGTCTCGTTTCTTCCATGCTGGCTTGTGTTGCGGGAGCTGGAATTATGTGGCTTTTCACGGGACTCTTAATGTTCTCGGTAGTCCCGTTTACCTTGATCGTGATGATGCCTGTCAACAAAAAATTACTGGATCCAAAAGTTGACAAATATTCTGCTAGTACGAAGAGTCTCTTGCAAACTTGGGGAAAGCTGCACGGAGTGAGGAGTGTGATTAGTTTTTGTGCATTGCTTTTATTTTTAAATCAAATCCTACCTGTTGTGAACAAATAGA
>ENA-UOUE01001406-UOUE01001406.1-compost-metagenome-genome-assembly--contig:-NODE-1406-length-15316-cov-4.505545_pt1 | contig 15316 bp, 12 predicted proteins | sample MGYA00238146_ERZ747223 | MGnify/ENA primary metagenome ERZ747223 (study PRJEB28781, sample SAMN06268865) | compost metagenome | isolation source: single cell | place: USA: California, Emeryville, Joint... | reverse complement strand
CTGATATCGAAATTCAGTCTCAAATCAGGACTTTCTTGATGGCTGGCACTGATACCACAGCCAATACCCTCACCATTGCCCATTACTTCCTCGCTCAGTATCCTGAGGTCCAAGAGAAAGCTCGAGAAGAGGTTAAAAAGTACATAGGAGATTCTGAAGAGATCAAATATGACCAATTATCAAAATTGGACTATCTCACTGCTTTCTTGAAAGAATGCTTCCGAATGTATGGTCCAGCATCGACTTTATTCCCTCGCGTAGTCAAAGAAGACATAACATTGAAAGACTTGACTATTCGCAAAGGGTATTGTCTAAGCGTGGCTGTGAATGGCATTTGCTACAACCCGAAATATTTCCCAAATCCTTTTGAGTTCAGACCGGAAAGATGGATCGAAAAGCAAGAGCCTGGAGTCAAAGATCCATTGGCGTTTATTCCTTTCGCTGCTGGATCAAGAAAGTGCATCGGTGAGCACTTGGCCTACATTGAAGCAAAACTCCTTCTTGCTGAACTGCTGAGAAATTACAAGATTGACATGAAGAGACCATATGAGCTTAAGATGAAGATCGGTTTGGTCTATGAGCCAGTTGACACACTTCATGCAATCTATACCAAATTGCCTTCAAAGTAAACAATGTTAGATAATTCGCAATAAATCCTAAGATGAGAGAATGTATCCAGGATTTGATGGTGACGATAATAATAATATTCTATCAGATTAATAATTGCATATACAGAAGAAATATGAATTGAGACAATTAAACGAGTGCCTTATATAAAAAACCAAAAAACAGAGTTTGAAAATGTATTCATAGCTAAAATGTAATGTTTTACGTTGGATCGCAGATTTCTTGGAGGGATAGCTGCGAAATGTTATTTTGAAATTCAACAAATTAGATCCAAATCATAGGATGCTCCCTACCAGCATCTGTAAATGTGTTTTTCTAGAAAAATATTCAAGTTTCTTTGAAAATTAAGAGGAACCTGCCAATTTTTTTTGATATGATTGGGAAGCTCATATGTTGCTTTGGTGGGTTGATAAGGTGATTTTGAGGTGTGATAAAAGACCACAAATAAATTTTAATCATTTGATCTGATCTCTGGTTTCGAGGATAAATACCAGGCCGTAATTTTTTAAAAATAATTATTCGATAACCTGAAATAAAAATATGGAAATTTTCAGCTTCAAAGCAATAATCCTCGCATTGGTTGTTCTGATACTCATCGGAACACTCGTCAAATATTTCATAAAACCCTATTTCATGCTGCAAGAGTTTAAGAAACTCAAAGGGGCCATTTGCTACTATCGTCCGATCGTTGGCAATATGGCAGAACTAAGAAAATCTGAGAAGTCTTATGGCGACCCATACCATCTAATGAGAAATACTATTCAACAGAACCCAGAGCTTAGATTTGTGGCGGTTCCTTTCCTCGACCAAATTATGATTGAACTGCACGATCCTAAACTCATTAAAGAGATGCTCGCAAAGCAAAAATTCATCGAGAAAGACATGAGGTTGCTGGGTGTTGTTTCTGAATTTGCGAAGCTTGGTGTAGTTTTCACTGAAGGTGAAAAATGGAAGGCTCAGAGAAAACTCCTCTCTAAAGTCTTTCATTTCGAGTACATGACTGAAAGTTTGGTTCATATCAATGCCATTGCCAAGAAATGGCTCGCTCAAAATTGCACGAGCTCTCCTTCAACGGTCAATGTCACGAAAGAACTCAAGCACTACACTGGAAACATTATCTGGCAAATATTATTTGGAGATGAAGTCTTTGCTAATGAAAGTCAAGTTGAAAAAGACATACAACGGAGAGGACTCTCTTACTCTTCTCACAGATCCTTTAACGACTATTTTTGGTCCGAACTTCTACAAATTCGGTTTACGAGCTTTCGATAGAAAATACAAGGCTGATAATGCTTGGGTTCAAGAATACTGCCGTAGACAGTTCGAAACTTACAAGAAAAAGATATTGGACGATAAGGCAAAAGGAACAGTTGAGGGACGCCCGAAACATCTGTTTGAGCTAATGATTGAGGCTGCTATGAATGCGGAAGAAGGTGATAAAATTCCTGATATTGAAATTCAGTCTCAAATCCGGACTTTCTTGATGGCTGGTACTGATACGACTGCCAATCTGCTCGCTCTTGCTCATTATTTCCTCTCTGAGTATCCTGAAGTTCAAGAAAAAGCTCGAGAAGAGGTTAAAAAGTACATAGGAGTTTCACAAGAGATTAAATATGACCAATTATCAAAACTAGATTATCTCACTGCGATTTTGAAAGAATGTCTTAGGATGTATGGGCCAGCATCGAGCCTATTTCCTCGAGTGGTCAAAGAAGAAATAACCTTGAAAGACTTGAAGGTTCGCAAAGGATATAGCCTTGGTGTGGCAGTTAATGGCCTTAGCTACAACCCGAAAAATTTCTCAAATCCTTTTGAGTTCAAACCAGAAAGATGGATCGAAAAGCAAGATCTTGGAGTGAAAGATCCATTCTTGTTCCTTCCGTTCTGGACTGGGGCCAGGAGATGCATTGCTGAGCATCTAGCTTATATCGAAGCGAAGTTGCTTCTAGCAGAGCTTCTGAGGAGCTACAAAATAGATATTAAGAGACCATATGAGTTCAAGATGAAGATTGGTATGGTCTATGAAACAGTCAATCCAATCCAGGCGATTTACACTGAATTGCCTTCGAAATAAGCGAGAAATTTGGCTTAATCTCTATGAATCTCTTTAAAGTCTTAGCTAAAATGATTGTTATGATTTAAAGAAAATCAAACACATTGATATGAAAATTGATAAAAGGTTAATATTTGCATAAAAATGATAAAAGTAACGATTTACATCTGTCTACACATTCATAACCCCCATATCTTCTGCAAATTCTCATCATCTCAGCATCAAACAACTCCCTCACATGCAGTCATATTTCTTCATTCTCTTCCATCTGCTGCACTTCTCCTAATTCCTTAATAGCATACAATTCGGCAGTATGAATGTTCATCCGAAGAACAAAATGCTTTCTGATGCCGCTTCTTCTCACATAAAGTCATATCTAACACCTTTAAACTACATATTTTCACATGGCTCTATATTTAACTCCTGGATTTCTCCGACTCAATTTTTTCAACTGTTAATTTTTATTTAACACATAGTATATTCACGACTCTGCAAATATTGATACTGCAATACATTAATACAATTCATGTTAGATCAGGGTCCAGATAGAAGACGCGGAGTGGTTTTAAATGAGACTAAGACTATCATCTTAGGCAATCTATCAAATCTCATTCGTTTTATAATAATTCCTTAGCTGCCGAAGAAATCGAAAGGCAAAAAGCCGCAGAAAAAGAAGAAGAGGAATTTCTGCGTGAACAACGGGAACTGGAGGAATTTTTAAGGAGAAACAACGCCAAATCGGAAGAAAGTGACGACTCAGAAACCGAAGGAGGAGCCGCAAAAGAAGTACAAGAGCTAAAACCGCGGTCCACTTCCCAAGCATGCTTGTACTTGCTCTTCAAATGTCCGTTTGAATAAAATTTTTGGAAATAAAGTCAGATTATCCTAAACGTATTGGTGATTGCGGGTTTTATGATGCATTTCGCAAACAATCGAACCTTTGGGATCTATGATGTGATGAAAAACACGATCGAAGCGAGGTAATTGAGCTTGTTTAGTCTAGTATTATTAAGCAAACCGAAGGATTGTTACTCTAGAACTTCAGCATACGTTCTCTTCGATGGAGAGTTTTAGAGAAACAGCTATTTTTATGTCCCAATTTGTGAATTGGTCTTACACCACTCCGGCTTACACCCTAAAGACTTTACATGGCAATAACGCGTATCATTCCCTTTCTTTTGCGTCATTAATAAGCTCATTCACACGGTTTTCAGCTCGAATTTGACGCAATACAATTTCCTGCAAGGCTATAACCAGCTTAAAGGAATCCTGATTTATGCCATGTACAACCCGAACTTGGAAAGAAATGTGACTGCTGACAGAGGTAACCCGTCTAGCTATGAAAAATGTTTGATTTTCAATTGCATTAGACGAGGAACAAATTTATCTCCCGGGAAGTAACCACATAAATAAGTCTCGAGCGGCCATAAGTGGATTACTCGTAAATTTTATGTTATTGGTAACAAACGGCAAGCCTGACCTTCGGTCGTAGGATATCATGATTAATAATACTCGAGAGATGTACATGTGGTCCGCGAAAGCGATAATTTACAATGTTAATACGAGGACTGCGATTGCCGTGAATTATTCGTGTGCAATGAGTTCCAATGGTCATATCATCTCCCTTAATGCACACGTGACTGTTCTTATAGGTGAATTTTCAACGCATATTGGAGTCGTTCCGTTCTTTCCAGGCTTTTTTGGAGGGTAAAACCTATCAGTGAGATATGGAACTAATTTTGGTGATAGGAAAGGGAAGAGCTCAGATCTCTTTACTTTTATCGTAATGGTTGTGTTTTCGATCGAGCTTGTCTTGGCCACGATCAAGATCATCATCACGGTAAGCAATTGGACCAAGTGATGAGAGATTAATGCTGCTTTGATTTAGGATTTATATAAAATTGCAAACAGCTTTTATCAAACGCGTCGGCTACGTCTCGAACTGTAACCATGATTGTCCATGAACTCATTGTTTCTCACATTTAATGGATGGCCTTAGATCTCTAGTGTTTGACTTATTTTACGTGGTGTTTCTTATTATACTCATGATAAACTGGTTTCTGCTGGTGTTTTCTCAGAGGTAACACAAAAGCCATCCGTTTCGTTCTAATTCCGCTTGTTAGGCTTGAATATGAAGAATACAACAGTCTGGAAACCGTCGATGAATTCAACACCTGGGTTGAATTCGGAGAAGTCACGGCAAGGTTCCTTGGCATGCTGGCCGCTGGGATATTTCTGTTAATCCTCAAAATCCTCATTGTGCTTAACACCCAATTCCCTTCCTTTGGGATTCTCTTCCATACTCTTATGGCAGCTAAGAAGGAGCTCTTCATATTTCTTATCGTAAAAAATTCCAATAAGTCCGCCTTTTAATTATTCATTAGGTGACCGCCACGCTCCTCGCAGGATTTGTCACAGTACTGCTTAACAGTTTCGGAATCCGGAATCTGAATGTCAGTAATTGGGCAAGAGCTTGCTTTGGGTCATTTCAACTGGTAATCGCCTAACTTCCTCAAATTTTTACGCGCAACTAGGTTTTCGGTGGCTCGAACTTCAGTGATCTCCACGCCTCAGACGCGACTTTGGCTCCATTTTATTTCTATGCGTTTTTCATTATTTTCAACATCGTGGTGCTGTTTACGTTCATGGTAAACTTTCCCGCAATCGCATTGAGAATGACCTCGCCTTCTTCTCCGTTAGGTTATCATGATGTCAACGTACACGAAGCTTCGGAAGAAAATCCAAACGAAAATCGATGCGCTAACTCAACTAACTGCAGAGAAATCGAAAAAACAGACACTTATAGTGTACATTTATTCTTGATTTAACAAAATTTCACGGCTATCTTGTTCAGTACCGACCTTCTTTTGTGCAGGGACCCTGACAGAGTGGTCCAAGCTGACACTGAGAATCAGCAGAAACCAGTGCCAAAAACTCTCATGCAAATTACGAAAAGAAATCTCGAAAGACTCGACGTAATATTTGACAAAACATCCTCTCATCATTCATTGCATTATCAAAGTACTTCGGGCTTACAAATCTCAACAACCAAGACAGAGAAGCGTTTGAGAGGGAGCTCAAGAAAAAAGAAATAGAGATTAAAGCGTCTATTAGAAGAAAAAGAAGAGTAAGTTGCTTTAATTGGCGTCTGGTTAATTTAAATGGTGTTAGGATCGGATTAATTTTAGAAAATGTGACACTCCTGAAACCAAAAGAAAGGTCATGGCGGAGATTAAGGCAGGGCTGTTCCACACGCTTTTCATAGTGATATTTTTGCTCGCGATGAGATTTGAAATCCCAAAAGACGAGGTAATTTTGTTGAATTTTTTGAAAAATCTCACGATAACGGTAAATTAGAGTTTCCAAATCAATATTGCTGCGAAGAATTACTTTACCAATACGGTCTCAGGAACCTTTACAATTCCTTACCAGCCAGAAACAAAAACTTTTTCTCAAATAGTGTGTTTAGAGGACGTTTACGCTTATTTACAGCAAGTATGAGCTTGGAAACAACTAGCAAATGATCTAATCGACGCGTTAGGTCTACCTCCCGAAGATATACGCAGGCTGGGCAAATTATTCAGGCAATGCGACGGATGCTGGAAAAATAAATGTTATATTTCAGCAGAACTATATCCTCGGAGATCCAGTCGTTCGAATGACGCTGAGAAGATATAAGATGAACTACCTGCCGAACTCAGTAATTTCCTAAACAAGCTTTCTGAATTCAATTGAAATTTCACAAGCTCTATGAAAGGGAGACTCGTTCTTCAATATCTTGGAACAGCGCACAATCGCGACACGAAAACACTTCTAATGTGACGTATCCGGTATTTAAATAAACTTCTTAGTCCCTGAATTTCGTCTTTTCGTCCAGTCGAAGAATGTTACATTTGGCTATTACAAGCCTGATACAATAGAGACGCCGAGCAATGAAGGAGGTTATGTGTTTCTTCTACCACGAAATTTATCCGAGGCGAATAAAACGATGCAACACATTATAGATTCCGGCATTATTAACATTGATGTAAATCTCCAACGCAAAATTCTCAGCTCACTATCAAACAGATGATCTCTCTGGTGCTCGACACGATCATTTATAACCCTCATATGGGCATATACTGCTCTCATCGGATCCTTTTCGAAATGAATACTGAGGGTTTGATCAGTCCGGAAACTGATAGTAGAGTAATTCATTCATTCTTTTGAGAAAGGCTCTGACTATCATCACTAACAAAGGCATACAAGATGATACTTTATTCCCAGCATGCTGTCTTTCGTTATATCATTGAGATTTTGTACGTTATCGGTATTCTCTTGAACCTCCGTAATATCGCCAGCGACTGGATACAGGCGTGGAAGAGTCCTACAGCAAGAGAAAAAGTAAATAATCTCGAGTGAATGTTGTAAATAAGTTTTTTTGTTAAGACTTCACTCAAGCCTGAGCTTACGAAGGCTGGCATATCAAGATGCTCTAAAATCTTGAATATAAACCTTAAAGCGGGCGTAAGCAATTAGATTTCCCATGTCCTTATCCTTGAATTCGTAGGATATTGGAGCCTGCGGCTTGCTGGGAGCAGTTATAAAGAGGCTTTGGCAACTGACGCTTAGGTTATATACTGCAACAAAACTGTATCTCATGACCCAAAAATCCAACTTTTTGATTACTCTTGCCATGTGTATCAACGTTTTCGCTCTCTTTCAAATGCTGAAAATTATCTGCGACCCATTTCGGAACTCTTTTGAGCTGAATGACGCTGCTGTCTCGAATTACCAGGGGCTTTCGCTCCACGGAGACCTCGAAGTCATTGCTAAGCTTAGCGAGTGGCACCAAACCCTACAAGCTTTCAACGGAGGGTTGCTGATGATGCGGCTGCTTCTTGTCTTGAGGTTCTCGGGAGAGCTGTACGATATCTTCAACCTGCTGACCGACGCGTTCCTGGACTTGATATTCTTTATTTTAATGTTTTCTCTCGTAAGGAATATTCACATTTCCCCTGTTCCAATTAATTTGTTCTAGATAGTATTTGGGTTTGCAGCAACGGCTTATCTCAATTTTGGAGGGCAGGACGAAAATTTTAAAAGCGTCATGGATTCGCTAATATCCTGTATTTTTATGCTTGTGGCTGCATTGGATATCAACCAGTACCAAGCGAGAGATATGGGTATGCTTATGACCTGGATCGTTCTCTATATGGTAATTTGAACTCATCTCCAGCTTGTGTTAACGCGACTAATAAAGGTGCTTATCGGCTTAGTCCTTCTAAATATGTTCGTTGCGATATTGCATGGGTACTACTGGCAAGTTGCTCCAAAAGACAAAGAAAACACGATCGGATTCCTGGGACTATTGAAAAACCTAGTGGTCACCGAATTCGAATCTATCAAAGAAAAACAAAAGTTGAAACGGGAGCAGCAAGAGCTAAAGGCTCAGGAAGAACTCGAAGATCAACAGGAAAAAAACGGCTCTGATCGACCTGGTGCAGAGAGCGGCTCCGAAGCCAGTCCAACGAAGTTCTGGGATCGTAGCCCTGAAAACGCATCAATAGAAAAAGCTCTTGAGATGATGAGCCGAGCCAACATTTCCCAGGATGAATTGAAGAAGAAGAAAGGCAACAAAGAAAAGCCCAAAAAGCCTGGAAAATGTAAAAGGATCGTTCAAAAGATCAAAGGGAAGTTTGAGGACGCTTGGTTTTGGTTTATTACTTTCATTTACGAGAAGATCATTCAGAATTTCATATCGTTTGAACCACCGGTTGAATTCGAAAACAAAGAAGTCGTTTCCAAGAATGTTGGTACGACAGTGAAATTTCAGGATAAAAGAGCGAAAGATGAAGAAGGCATCGTTCTTAAAGACATTGAATTCTATCTGGGTAAAAAGGAGGAAGCGCCCGATAACTCCTCCATCCCGAGCTCAGAGTCTGAAGGTATGATTGATTGGAATACGGCAGAATTGCTTATCTTAATTGATCATTAGAAGCGAAAAATGAAGAGTTGAAACTCCAAAACGCGTTAATTCAAGAAGAAAAAGAATCGACCAATAAATGGGTCAGCAGCCTTGAAGAGGCGCTGCTCAGGCTCTCTGGTGGGAAAATTCAGATTACTCGTATGGGCGCGAATACTAAGGTAAAATAGCTTAAGGCAAATAGGCTATAATGACACATAGGACTATTTATATGGCACGACATACAGTCCTGAAGATATATCCATTTGCGAAGAAGCTTTGAAGCATAAGAGTCATCTCTCTCCCGTGGAAATCATGGATCAATTGACCCAAGAGGCCGAAGAGTACTATAAAGTGCATTCTCGTGAGTTTAAGGTGAGGAGATGTCATTTTTCATATACTAACTATCCAATTCAGAGCACTGAGGCCTCGCAGAAGCACTACGAGGCCATTTGCTTGAAGATCAAGCTGATACTCTACATCTGTGACAAAGCAACGCGGAAAAACGGGCTTGGATGTTCCGCTGATGGGTCTGAAGACAAAGTGGACCTGGAATTGGAACTACGTGATTCAAGTCCCCTCCCGAGAGGTATCAGGGCAAAAATCGTTCAGCATCTGCAAGAAGAGTCCAAAGACGAAGAAAGGGAAGACGATTCGCGGATAGAAGCGAGCCAAGACGAGAGCATTCAGAACAATTCCCCTCAACATCGTCCAGAAGCTGAGGGAAAGCAGTCGGATGATCTCATGAATAGCCAGAAGGCAAAGGAATTAGAAGAAATCGCGAGGGATAGGATTCTGAAAGTATGGAATCTATTCAGTCTTTCAAAAAAGTAAATTTATGATAATTGCCTTTATGTGAGCTTATTTTGCATTATAGAGTTAAATTATGGACAGGGTACCAAAAAGAATACTTGAATATCAACTGCCGTCTGGAACTCTGGCGCAGTATGACATTCAGCCCGGGTACGTTCACCAGATTCAGCAAACACTGCTCTCTTATACTCGAAGAGAATTGTTTTTTGAGGACGGATGCATTAGGCGACCGCGAGGTCGAAAAAATTTGGAAAGAAATATGTAATTGATTCCTTTAAAAAAAAAAGCATGACAACCCTTAACAGATAAGACACCTGAGAAATTTGAAGCTAAAGGAGACGAACCCTCTCAAGTTCATGCAAACAAAAGCTTCGATGGGCCGTCGGTCACTCCGGACGCGAGTTTCCAGACTATGCTGCGACAGATGAACAGAATATCAAATTTTGAAGATGATGGCGAAGATGAACACATGAATGACATGATAAGCAAAGGAGCGTTAAGGACTAATGCAGTGCATGTGAAACTGATCGACAGTAAGATTCATTTCAACGCTTTCCGAGGGTAACATACCACAATAGGCATTCTCAGACCTGACGGTGGCAACATGCTCCATAAACTCGCGAAAAATAAGACGATTCGAAAAAAGCTGGAATATCTCTCAAGTAATCATTTTTCCCAAGGCTAATTAATCAATTTCTTTCTGTTCTTCAGGAATCAAGTACATTAAGGAAGATCCAAAGTTGTTATTATGGCTACTGACACCACCCAATATGAAAATTGTATAGAACACGCACTATTCCCGTTTAATTGTTACTAGGATTTGATAATTGGAATGGCGAATAACTACGTCTCGGTCTTTTTCATGTATATGCTGCTGGAAGAGATCTATCATGCGCCAATGACAATGATGAGGATCGAAAGACACTTGAATATTGATTTCAAAAATCGTATTTACATGTACTTCATGATGTTCGCGAGGTAAATAGAAAATTTGCCTTTGTTGCCTTATCTTTTTGGGGGCCAGCTACGCCGCAAATAAAACTCTGATCAAGAATCGAAAAGAAAACGAAAATCAGATCGATGACCATGAAATGCTCAAGTAAGCCTTACCTTGTTGAATGATGGTAAAGAAGGAAAATTAGTTATGTGAAGTACCTTGAAAAGCAGCTGAAAAATACTACTACGCTAAAGATGAAATACAAGCAGCACATCGAGGAGCATCTTCAGGCTCTACGGGAAGCGAAGAAGGCACGCGAGGACCGCGAAAACCTTGATGATGAATATGAAGAAGAATCCTCAGGTAACGTGGCAAATACGATGGTAATGAGAGGTACAGGCCAAAACAAAAAAGTATGAGAGGAAAATTCAAGTATCCCATGATTAAACATCAATCTTTTTTCCTATTTATTTATAATAGCTATGATGATACTCATTTTATTAGTCTTATTTCTTATATCGTTGTGTATTGCATTACATCTGCATCACTGACACTCGAGATTCGGCTTACATACTAAATGAATTGTGAAATTGCGTAATAATACTTATTGAAATTTCAAACTAACTACTTTTGATTCGATAATCATTGAACATATCGTGAATCATTAAGACTCATTGCGAAATACAGAAATAAAAATAATTTCCACGAAAAAAATGGAAGCGCAGACATCATTGCCCACAGAGTCACTGAACCTACTGCCGCCAGATGTCACCGCTAGGGATTTCCGGTTCAAGATTGTTCTTACTGGTGATGCTCGTATTGGGAAAACATGTATTTTAAGGCAATTTTCGGAAAAAAGGGTTAGTTTGGCCTACGAAACAACAATCGGTGTTGAATTTAGGGCTAAAGACATTGTTATCGACGATCAAATACATCGATTAGCAATTTGGGACCTTTCTGGAGCTCCTGCATTTTTTTCGATTCGAAGTGCTTATCTCAGAGGTGCGAATGGTGTTATGCTCTGCTACGACGTGACAAACCGCACTTCTTTCGAAAGCCTTAAGACGCTTATCCAAGCTATCAAAGAGATGGCGGCGCCTTCCAATCCAGGAATCATACTAATTGGTAATAAATGTGATCTCGAAACCTCTCGTGTGGTGTCAACGAAAGAAGGGCAAGAATTTGCAAAGAAGCATGATTTCTTATTCTTTGAAACCTCAGCGCTAGATTCAACAAACATTGAACTTGCTTTTCATTCTTTGGCGGTGAAGATATATAATCAAGAGAGAAAGTCGCAAAAGGAACAATAGGATATTTCAAGCACCTCTTCTGGAGTTAGCAACGAGTCTCGGAAATGCTCTTGTTTCTGATATCTTTAATATGTTTCCCGATAATTTTTTTCAAATGATGCATTACCTGTAAAATTTCAATCCAGAACTTGAATTAACTGCCTGAAGTAGTTTCAAGTTAGATAGAAGGAAGGAGATCTTAGATCTGCTCCCCGCATCGTGGCAATGAATGGAGATATTGTTCTGAACTATTCAGCAAATAGAGACTATTTCCACTAAAGCAACAAAATTAGATTAATCAATTTTAAATTTGATGAACTTATGAAACTGAGAATCAAAAAATCCAACTATTGTGCTTTATTTCTTGATTTCTTGAAAGCAGCCATTCGTAAATTGACTCTGATTTGTTGTTAATCTCTTCTGCTTATGTAATTGTTGATGAGCAAAACCATTCTAGACCAAATCTTATGAAACTTTCCTTGATTCGTTTTTAGTTTTATTGAATTATACTATAAGATAACTCCAAGTCAGCGAACTATGATAAACTCAGGAGCTCCTGCCAGATTCAAGGAAAAGCGACTACATATACTATGTGGCAATTATCGGTGACTTTGGTGTAGGAAAATCGTGTATACTCTCCCAATTTGTACAAAGAAAGTTCAACAAGACATATGCATCAACAGAAAAACTTGACTATCTTTTCAAGTACATCCTCGTAGAGGAAAGCATTGTCAAATTGGGAATTTTTGATGATAGTAGTCGATCGCATGCTTGTCTCGAAAACTGTAAAGGAGCCTTGCTTTGTTACGATATCACATACCACAAATCATTCGAAAACCTTGAGACACATATACAAGGCATCAAAAAGAACGGACTATTAAATCCTAGTTATACTGTTTAGAAATAAATGTGACCTTGAAGAATCCCGTGCAGTGACAACAGAAGAAGGGCTAGAATTTGCAAGGAAGAATAATTTTTTGTTCTTGGAAACGTCTGCGCTGGATACAACGAATATTGAACTTGCCTTTTTTCTCTTGGCAAAAAGATTCAACGATCAAGAAGCGACAGCCGGAAAGAAAAACAAAATTAAGGAAAAGGCTTCCTCGAAGGTAGATACTGATCAAAGTTGCAATTGTTTCTGAGGCAAACAGATAATATATCTCTGCTATTAGAGTAAATTTTTTTCAGAGTCAACTGAACAATGACAAATAAATGTACCTTCGTTTTCTAACAGAAATTTTCAAAAATTCTCCAATGAAGTAAACCATCGTCATTTGGGACAATGAGCTTCTGTTAAATTAATACCTTGTGAATCATTTCTAGTTTCCAATCTTTTGAGAATATTTTATAGCAATTTGAACTCCTTTTGTTCTGGGAAAGAATATATCACCAGCAAATAGTCTTGATGTTGGTTATAAATTGGGTCAGAGTGGACGATAGGACTGTCAAATTGACTTTTAGGACTCTTTGTTCAATTTGAATTTCGTTCTTTTAGAGGGCCTTTCTAAAGATGTTTTGCTTTGCTGCTATGCTACAAATCGCACTTCCTTGAGACACAAATTAAAGTTATCAAAAAGCAAGTGAGCCTGATTTCTCCTGTGATATGCTACTTGAAAAAAAAAAATACGTTCTGGAAAACGATCTCGCACTCGATAGAAAGAAGAAGGTCTGCAATGAAGTATCATATCTTGCTTTTGGAAACGGCAGCGTTGGAGACAACTTGCAATGAGCTTGTCTTTCATTTTGTAGTAATGAGGATGTAAAATCAAGGAAAAGATTCAAAAATTTTCAACTAAATATGAGAAAAAAAGCGACAGGGACTAAATATGAAAAAAAGCGACAGGGTCTTGTTTTATCAATTCTGACCAGAGTATCTAAACGAAAAACACGTGAAATTATCAGACGAAATAAAATCTAAACAAAAATTGATTCATAGCTTTACAGCTCAAAAAACTTCGATCGGCTTTCAATAAACTTATTATGGGAACTTCAAATGGAAAATCTATCGCCCTCGGAAGCGAAAACTCAGTTTCTATCAACATCTCGGAAGTCAATATTCCAGCAAATGAAGGAATTTTGACTGATAAAGAATCAAATCTTAACAACGAACCTCTTAAAGAGGAAAAAGTGCTTAAAGATAGCGGAGCGATTCAGATCCATATCAAGACTCTCCCGGGAAAAGTCATCATGCTTGACGTAAAAGCCTTTGACTCAATTGATAGCATAAAAAAGATTCTACAAGAAAAAGAAAGCATTCCTCAAGATGTAATAAGACTAATTTTCTCTGGTCAATTACTCGAAAGCGGTAGATCCCTTGCTGATTATAACATACAAGATCAATCTGTCATCACTATGCTAACATGCACTTTAAGGCCGCGGTGAAATTTTCAGTTATTGACTACCAATGTATTATACATACTTGAATTTTTCCTTTGACTTTTGTATTGTTATTGTGTAAATTTGCTTCTCGATGCTGCCTCATCGTGATTCATCAAAGCCTTTGCGGTATAACTCCTACAATCGCTCTATAATTGGTTTAGAATTAACATCCGACATTGTTGGCTATTTTGTCTTTTTAATGACCCTCATTTTCGTGTGCATTTGTGAAATCCCACAATATGGGATCAAAACCATTTTATCAACAAAAATACTCCTTCAGACTGATCTCTCTTTGCTTCGAATAAGGCGATAATCTATTAAGAATGGAAAATAAACTTTCATATCATAAGACGAAGCTATGAATGAGTTTACAATGTCTCACTACTGAGCATCGTTCATTTGGGAACCACAATTCTAAGTTGCATTGTGCTGAGAAAATGGCGATGATTGACTGAAATGATAGCTGGGAAATCGGTTACCCTTCATTAAACGTTTGCTATTTGCTATCAACAACTTCTCCCAAATCGAAAGTTACCCTGTGGTTCATCAAAGTTTTGTTGATATTGGAATGAAACAACGATAAGACTTTCTTTTATCACATTCTACAGTGCAAATTTGTTCAGATTATTTGAATTATTTGAAACAACAACGCAAGATACAGAAACTAATCTGCTGATCAAGGCTCATCATTTAAAATTCATAAGGGAATCAAAGGCTGAGGATTGACTGCAAGCTTCATAATTATAAATTTTTTCGAAGAGATTCATGGTGTTGATCTTTAATGCCCTCAGCAAAGATTAACAGAAGCTGGAACTGCCGGCAGTTTCAAAACATTTCTTCATAAAAATGCATTCAGCGGAAAGTTTTTCTGGTTAAACACGAAAGAGTCCAACTGAAGCCAGCTGAGAATACATTCTGCGAGCTTGTACGCTCCAAGCTGATGCTATATACAGCCAAGTCATTAATATGTATTAATTAGATCAAAAAAGGAGCCAGCACACAAGAAACAGTCCAGGGGTTTGATTAGGGCTTCAATTAACGAAGGAATTTCATCCTTTGGTGCACAAGTTAGCGTTGCTCTTCATTTAAGTATAGACGCGTCGAGAATGTTGCACAGTACCAGAATTAATATTTCTTACTCGTCTTTATTAATTTTTCTCTCCTAAATTCGAAACTAAGTACAATGTATTTAGTGAACTACCATTACTGATTTGCAGCTGGCTATCATGGTGAAGATTTAAGAGGTTTTAGAATTGCACACATCAATGTTATAC
>ENA-UOUE01001405-UOUE01001405.1-compost-metagenome-genome-assembly--contig:-NODE-1405-length-15320-cov-10.432592_pt1 | contig 15320 bp, 5 predicted proteins | sample MGYA00238146_ERZ747223 | MGnify/ENA primary metagenome ERZ747223 (study PRJEB28781, sample SAMN06268865) | compost metagenome | isolation source: single cell | place: USA: California, Emeryville, Joint... | reverse complement strand
GGTTTAACCTCTGAAAACGAAATTAAATTGAATTCACTGTCAAGAGAAGAATATAAGAAAATCGATAATTCACTCAAAATTACGGTTTCCATTTAAAAAGCTGGGAGTTGAACTCAATCTATACATATGTTTCATTGAACAGTCTCAAGTTCACAGATAGAATTAGCGTGAGTAAAATAATTATTCCTAAAAATTGTTTTGGACTTCCGCATGACTGAGGTAGTGTCCAAGTTAGAGAACTCTAAATTACATAAGAAACCGAGTTTTATTCTGAATCAACTAAAATTATAGAAAAATCCTAATGGTTTCACTAAAATTTGTCAACATCTAATCCGCTACATAAGAAAGAATTTGAGAAAAAAATTATTAAAAACATTGCTGAAGATACTGCAAATTAAAATAATTCCCTTTGAGATACACCTAAAATTCTCTCTCTTCTCGATGCATCGAATGCATTAGGCCCTTCCTTTGATTATTCATTTTGCTCACATTTTCACCTGCATTTAAATCCACTTCCAATTCTAAATCATATTAATTATATTTGAGATTTGGGATATCATCCAAGGCAGCTTCAATTATTAGATGATGAACATTCAAAACTACAAGAAGGTCGTCGCCTTGACCTCCGTTCGTAATTACTTCTACTCAGCCCTTCAAAGAAATAACCATTTTCTTAGCTGCTGCCAGCTTCAGTGGCATCAACTGGGGTCCTCTCCAGGAAAGACCCATCACCGACCGTGTTGTCTCTACCGCTCAATGGCCAGTTCCTTACTACCAGAGACTTTTCAAGGCTTACCCTGTCAGAGGTAACGAAACTCAACCTCCTCCGATTAGTTTGAACCATCCAAATCCATATTAGAAAAGAGAGACCGACAAAGTCTTCTTATCAACAATCAGACCATCGCTGACGTGAACTGGTACACTGCCAAGATGCACTTAAGAGAAACTTATGAGGGCAGAGAGATCGTTGATTACGCTGACAACCATCTCAAGGCTAACAGTATCTACTATCTCACAATCCAAATGGCCTTTCTAATCTTTTAAATTTTTCCTCAAGCTTTCATTCCTATCAAAAACGACATCGAAAGACAAGCCGCAGCTTACGTGAGCGATTTGGTTGGCTATATCGATGTTGCTAATAAAGAGAACAAGAGAATCCTCGAGAAAACAGACCTTATCTAAGGAATAAGAGTGTTCATTTCACATTGTAGCACTTATAGACAAGAAATAAAAGCGAATTTGATAGGTCTTTACACATAAATGAAATCGCTTTAAGAACTTTTGTTTTGATTTCTATCAAGTAGCAAATCTGTTATTAACAACTTATCCTTGATTTGAATAGAAGCTATGTTAAACTATGAATAGATGCGGAATTTCTTGAAGTCGTGGTTTGCTGCTAAGTAATCAGAGGCTTCCTTGTGCTTTCTTAAGCAACTCGCAATGCATTCGCGTTCGTTTTCGACAAATCGATCCTCGAAAAAGTAGTCGACGCAATGCTTGAAGCAGGCTGCATAGGACCGTTCGGTCGACTTCTCTTCAACTTTGGCTCTTTTATCAGTTTTGTCCATTCTGGTGAGTTGGATATCTTAATTTGATGTGAGAACTAGTTCATGATATATCGAATAAAGTCCCTTTTATAGGTTGAATTACCTCGAAAGAATCTTATTAGATAAAAAAGCACTATTTAGTGAAAAAAATTTCTGAAGTAAATTGAACAGCACATTTGCTCATAGAACACACGTTCGTATGAATATAGTTAAAAGAAGAGAGATGACTGAATTTATTTTTCAATACAACATCGTATTAATGTGCCATCCATCACACAAGACCCAAATACTGTTTCAGATTGAGGATTTAAACATGTGAAGGACATCTTGAGATCACCTTATTATGGAATTTTGATCCTAGATGAAACTAACGGAAATATCTCGGCTTCAAAGAATCGGAATGGAACTCTGCAGACGATTTCGCAAGCCTTGTCATTATTTATGCGTTCCATTAATTTTTCCTCTTCTGAAACCTCAATTTTTCCACCGCATATAGGCAGCAGCAATAATGAATATGCTTGCTCTGTACTTTCGTCAAGGAAGAACTTTAAACAGAAATAACCGACCAAATAATTTTATTAGGACATTGTATTCTTAAGAAAATCGGTGAATTTGGCTCAACATTAATTGTTATGACTGTTCTCAAGTAATCGTTGGCAGCAACAAATGAACTAACTCCTATTCTAGCTATGTTTGTCTGACCTTTTTTAGTTCCAAAATTTAAAGCCTTTGAATTGAAAACCGAAGCCTCAAAAAAATTATCTTTTCAAATTTCATCTAAGTCTCACCAATTCTAATATCTTTATCTTGCTGAATAATGTCTTTCCCCAATAACTTTATAAGTCTTACTTTTCAATATTAAGCCTAGTTTCGCCTACTGCTGGATTTTATCAAAATAGTAAGCTCCTTCTATTTGTATCGGTCTATAAAAATCTCTTGGCAACCTCTGTAGAACTTGTGTATCTCAATTGTCCTCTACTTATGTCTTAAAATACTGATAGAATATGCACTAGTTGTTACGAGTATTAATTCAATACTTCGAAATCTTTGCAGCTCGATTAACTGAAACAATGCAAAAAAAATAAAAAATATAAACGGCTTGAAATTCAACTGGAATCTATTTGAGGCTCTACGCTATTGAAGTCATTTTGAAAATGATATCAGTGATAATTACCAAATAACGGCTATCATCTGGGACAGTATTTAAGGAAAGTTATTCAATTTTTATAATTTCAAACTTTTTTTGTCTAGACAGCACTTAATTATTAATAAACGCTCCTTAAAGTGAAATGAGTGAAAAGAACGCTGCAACTGACGGTCAAACTGCCAATAAGGAGGCTGAAGGTGGTGAAAAGAAGGCCGCCGATAACTACCTCAATCTCAAAGTCAAAAGTCAAGTACTCATTATTTCAAACCAACTTTTTTTAAAAAATGGCGGGTTATTTCAATAGGATGGTGAAGAAGTCTTTTTTAAAATCAAGAAATCCACCCAATTCAAAAAATTGATGGACGCCTACTGCAACAGACAACAGGTACCAAGTTTCGACTTGATTCAAGGATTTTCTAACCAAATTCTGATAGATCAACCCTCAAAACGTTCGATTCCTTTTTGATGGTGAGAGAATTGCTGAGACCCAAACCCCAAATGAGGTAAAACCTTTGGTTTTTGCGATGGACTCATTTTCTGATGATAGCTTAATATGGAAGATGGTGATGAAATCGACGTCGTTATCGAACAAACTGGAGGATTCGGATTTTGAGGCGCAATTATTGAGCGTTTTAGACTTATCAAATTGTACGCCGGCTTGGAATTTTCTCATTGAATTCTCTGTAAATGAGCTGCTCTTCTATTAAAGCAGCATATACCCGCGTTTCTCGGTTGTTTTCATACTTGATAAAGGAGTTTCATTCACATTTTAGTTCCTTTAAAGCTAAAAGTCTCTCAATAATTTCTGTCGCTGCTTAGCAGCTTTCCTAAGGCCTCTCTAGGTAGTTTTCTGATCTTAGGCATCAGTGTACGCTGCTCCCAAAAACCCTGTTCGAAATCCTGAAGCAGATTTTAGACGGGTCCTTTAAATTTCGAAGCATTAGGACCGATGGCTATAGTTGCAGCGGCTGTGATTACGCACTTAAGTGTGTACGCACTATCGATGGCAATTTCTGCTCAGTGAATTAGGTCAGTGACGCTGAACCGATTTTTTTTTTAATATCGAATTTTTTTCGCGTCTAGATTTGCGCTAAATGCTTCTTTTTTTTCGTTCGGAGAGAATTGGAACAGTGAGTGTTTTCTGCTTATTGGAGCTTTTAATCGAAGTAAAACCAGACAAACGCTCGAAAATCGAGCCTGGCACCGACAGATGCTAAATTAAGGAAAAAATAGAATTTATAGTGAGTCGAAATGCCTAAAATAGATATTTAAAGCCAGTAGCAGTTTCAATGCATGATTCCTTCTACTAGTAATTTTTTTTGCTGAGAGCTCCCGCTGAGGAAAGCTTGACTGAGCGAAATCTCTCGGGAACTCTAGAGGATGTGGCGATAACTGTGTTTTTGGAAGGGAGTTGTTATAGCAGATACAAATGTGATAAGATTTGTAAATTGAGCCAAAAATCATTCGTTAAACTGTACGAAAAATTGAAATTTAATTCACAGACAATTAACTCTTCGTGAAGCCTCCGATCGCTTCAATCCATGCAAATTCACGCAAGCAAATAGAAAATTAACAGAAGGAGTCAGTGTTACTAACTACTTACTAAATAATTTCCAGCTTTTCTTCTTCTTTAGTAACTCATTCTCTTTTTTCGCTTCGAGCTCATTCTTATTCGCTTGTTCAATCTGTACAATATACTTCGACATCGCGTCCTTGTAATGTGCCAATGCAGTTTCCAAATCGCTGATTTGGTTATGAAGATTATCTTTTTCAGTCATAAGCTCTTTGTTATGATCCTGATACTTCTTCATCAGCTTCTTCTGAGAATCCAGAGTATTCTTCAATCCCTCTAGCTCTTCAGTCGTTTCTTCATGCTGCTGCTTCAAAGCTTCATAACTCTCTTCGGTTTCTTGCATCTTTTTCGCAAGAATTTTGGTTTGTTTTTCATTGTCTCTAAACCTAGCTTCCTGATCTTCAAACATAAACCCGAAATGCGAGAGCTGCTGTTGCAACATCACATTCATGCCCTCGAACTCTTGAATTTTAAGCTGAGTCTTCCTGTCTTGGCTGATTCCTTTCCCTGCGCTGAGTAGCTTGTTCATTTCAACTTGATAATTTGCAATTCTATCATTGGCGGTTTTGAGCAGCGCTTCGTAGTGGTTTTTCACTTCTTTATTGGCTTTCTCCAAGTGCTCAATCTGCTCTTCTCGCAGTTTCGCCTCCTCTTTAAGTCTCGCAATGACAGTGTTCTCCTCTGTTCGGTGAATATTTCTAGAATCGTATTTCTGCTGCTTTAGCATCGTTATTTCCGAATTGTTTGCCTCGGCTTTAACTTTTAGTTCTTCGTTTTCCTGTTGCAACTCACGTTTAGCGGCTTCTAGCTCTTTGATGGTCGTCTTGAGATGTTCAACTTGCTTGACTGCTTCTTCTCCAGCAGCTGCATCTTTCATCAAAGCAGCAACTTGAGCTTGTAGTTCAGAAATAGTTGACTCGGCTTGGGTTAGTTGCTCTCCGGTTAGAGAGGTAGTTTCAGAGACGGTATATTGCATCTCTTTAGTAAGCGAATTATTCTTTTCTCTCTCCTCTTGGAGCTTGGTTGCCGTTTGGGACAACTCCTGCTCTAGACTGGTCACCTTCTCTCTCTCTCGTTCGAGTTCTGATGTTAAATCGTTAATTTGTGCAACTTTCTCTTCTAGTAAATGGTCGGAAATTAATCTTGATTGCTCCATTTCCTGCTCGAGACTGTTAACTCTTTCTTTAGAGTCTTGTAATTCTCTTTGAACTTGTTCATTTTCACTGTTCGCGGTCGTTAATTTTGTCAATAAGCTCTCTTTTTCTTCCTCGAGCGAGGTGATCTGGGAGTTAAGCTGGGTTATCTTTGCCTCCAACTGCATCTTTTCAAGTCTTATAGTCTCTTGATCTGAAGTGGAAGACTCCTTTAACGATCTTATAGTCTCTTCGTGATTCTTTATCGCCTCACTCAAACGCGTGACATCGCTGGCGTGCAAACTTTCCAGCCTCTCCTTTTCCTCTAGCAGCTTTGAATTGGTGTCTTCTAGCTCTGCAACCCTCTCTTCAAGGGCTCTTTGCATACTACTGCTGGCTGCTCGTGAATCATCATACGAAGACTGCTGCTGAACGATCACACTAGTGAGATGTTGAACTTCCTCTTCAGCTCTTTTGAGTTTTTCCAATAACTCATTTTCTCTACCAGATTGCAATTTTAGCTCCGTGAGCTCGCTGTTGAGTCCTTCAATTTGCTGATCGAGGATTTTCAGTTGATCAACTAAAGTTTGTCTCTCTTCGTCAAATTTTGCAGCTTGTTCTTGGTTCGCTAGAGTCAAATTGGCTCTCAACTCTTCGATTTCATTAGCAAAATTTTTCTCTTTCAAATTGAGAGCATCTGACAGCTCCTTTATCCTTTGTTGATTCGAAATCAGCTCATCATTTAACGCGCTGACTTCCTCTTGTTTCGCCATTTCCATATTATGCAATAGGTTTTCAAGCGTGGTGAATTCCTCTGTGATTTTTCTTATCTCCTCGTTCTTTTCTAACAACATCGCTGCTTCTTCGCTCTTTGCTTTTGATAGCTCATTTTTTAATTGCACAATAGTTTCATTCGCTTCGAGGAGGTTCTGTCGAGTCTCTTCGTCCGAGTTTTCTTGCATGGCTTTCATAGAAGAAACGAATTCCTGAAGGGAGATAATATCGACTTCAAGAGTGGAGACTTTGATTTGCGATTCATTCAAATTGTGAGAGAGTTGTAAGTTCTGTTCTTCTAAATTTCGCTTAGTTTCTTCAAGTTTTTGGATTTTAATTTGGTTTTCGGTGATCACTGTGCTTATTTCGGTCGTAAGCTGCTTGATTTGCTCGCTTTCAGCGCGCTTCTGGCTGGCTAATTGATCTTGAAGAGTCTGAATAGTCATTTGAAGCTCTTTTAGCTCGTTCGCTTTTGCCTCATGAGACTCGGTACGGGCTTCCTCAATTGAAGCTTTCAGCTTCAGGAGCTCATTTTGGAGTTGTTCAATTTGAGTATCTTTTTCTCCAATCTTCAATTCTAAAGCGTTGATGATTTCTTTATTGATTACCATTTCTGGATCTATGTTTGTAATATTAACGTTTTTCGCTTCTTCTTGAGCTTTCTTGAGAAGTGCAGTTAATTCGTCAACCCTGGCTTGAGTTTCTTCGTTGGTTGTAACCAACTCTATTATTTTGTCGTCCCTGTTTTGAATTTTATTCAGACAGTCCTGGATCTCCTGCTTGAGGTTTTCAATTTCAACAGCATTATTATTCTGAGAAGGTTCAGTGTTCTCATTGCTTTGTAGCTCGTTAAATTTTTTCAACAGTTCTTGGTGCTCAGCTGTTAGCTTCTCGATCTGCGCCATTGATTCAGAAATCATGTTTTTATAATTTTCTACTTCTCTGCTCAACTGTTCTTTCGCAGCTGTTTCGCTGTCGAGGTTTTCAAGAAGACCTAATAGTCTCTCCCGCTCAGCCATTGCCACATCTACCTCCTTTTTCAAGATACTATTCTCGTTTTTCATCTCTTCAAGAGCCTGCAGAATTTCTTGCTTTTCAGGTTCCAGCTCGGCTGATCGCTTGAGACCAACCTCATCTGGTTTTTCTTGATTGGGCTTCTCAGGACCATGAGAGAGCTCTTTAGCTGCTTTAGAAATCTCTTCTCGCAATTTCTCCATTTCTTTTTGTGCCATTTCAAGCTGTCCTTGCAACTCTTCCTCTCTTTTCTGTGCTGCCTCTCTTTTTTGTACCTCCTCGTTTAGTTGTTGCTGCATTTCTTCAAATTTAGCGTTATCGGGCATTTCAACGGGTTTTTCAGCAGATTTTTCAACAGACTTTTCGCTAGTAAAGCCAGCTTTGATACTCGAACTGCGAGCTTCTTGGAGAGCAGCGTTCAATTCGAGAATTTGTGATTCCTTTTCGTTTAGAGCACGCTCCAGTTCCTGGCATTTTACTTCAAGCTCCTTCATGGCATCTTGCGTCTGCTTCAGCGTGTTTTCAGTGTCCTTTAGCACATTTTGAGTGTCCTCTAGCGCATTTTGCATGTCATCCAGCAACTTCTTTTGCTTGTCAAACTCTTCAACCGCTATTGAATATTCTATTTCTATGGTTTTTGTCTCTTGCTGAGCTTTTACTTCGAGTTCTTTAAGCTTTTCTATCGAAGCCACGCTCTGCTCTTTACTTTCTCTTTGTTTCAATTCTAAACTCATTTTGAACTTTTCTTCCGCCTTCTTTGCTTTCTCTAAATCTGTCTCGGCCTGCTTGAGCGCCATTACCACTTGATTGAGATTCGCTCTCAGCGTTTCATTTTCTTCTTTGATCGAATTCGCTTCTGCTACAGCACTCCCTTTTTGCTTGTCCACTTCTCTTACGAGATCTATCAGCTCCTCGACTTTTTCAGTAAGGTGCTTGTTTTCAATTTTGAGTTTTTGAATTTCTAGTCCCCCTTCGAAAGATTTCAGTTTTTTATTGGCTATTTCAAGTTCTTGTCTGAGACTTTCCTCCAACTTTTTCGCTTTCACCTTCAGTTTCTCATAGAGAAGCCCTCTATTATCGTTTGTACATTTTGTTTTCCAATCCAGCACCTCTTTGTTTAGTTGAACGACCTTATCTTTCTCGCTCTTTAGTGATTTCTCCAGTTGTTCAATTTGCTCCAGGAGAGTGATCTCACGGCATTTTAACAGGTTTACATTATGATTTATGTCCTTTTTCATGCGGCTGATCTCAGTAGTCCCATTCGCCTTGTCATAAATGGCCAGTCTCTCCTTCAAGGCATCAATCTCTTTTTGCAGTTTATTTTTCTCCTCGACAACCTTATTAATTTCAGCTAAATTCGTTTTCTTTTCCTTCGTCCTCAGATCCTGTTCTTTTTTGAGCATTTCGATCGCTTTCTTAATTTCTCGCTTTAAAGACTCAATTGTGTGGTCTTTTCCTTTCAGCTGCACTTCAAGTTCAGCGATTTCCAAAGGAGTCGGAGACCCACTAGTGTTTCTAAAATCACTTCGAGAGGTTCGACTGTCCTCTCGTTTTGGCGTAGGTTTCTCATGGTTTTTCGGGTCATCAGAGCTTTGACGACCTCTACTCTCTTTTTTGACAGTGGCTCGATTCGAATTTGGAGTTCTATACGTGGTTTGATGTTCCACTATGGGTACCATGCCCACAACATTACCTTCATACTCTCTTATATTATTATGTGGAGGTGACCTTGACCCTGATCCAGTGGCATTTCGCATTTGCTCGAATTGAAAGGTCATTGAATCCTCTAACAAATTTGCAGCTCCTGGATCCCTTCCTACAGTAGATAAGGTATCTAATTGCGTATCTCTCCTTTTGGATTGCGGCTGCGTTGTTTTGCTTGATCTCTTCGAGACGATCGTAAGCAATTCGTCGACTGACATTTGAGAAATGAATTTGTTGTCTGGATTGATAACTGATTTTGCTCCAGCAATCTGCTTGGAAAAGGCAAGTAGGTCCAGAGGCGGTACTGTAGCTTGTTTTTCAGGGGAACTATGGCGGCTGACAAACTGTTCAAATCTCCCTTTGACTGAAGAGACCTCGGGCGGCGTGGCTTTGAGATAGCTGGCGAAAGCATCTTCTTTCGGTGATGATTCGTCTCGAGGATTAACGCTTTGAGGTTTCGCAGGTGATATATGAGCGATACTGTCGCTCTGGTCAGAGTTGGAAATGTTTATTGAGTCATTGCCTGGTGAGAGGTTCTTTAGGCGTTGGAGATAAAGGTCTTTAAGTCTTTCTTTAGATCGCGCGCCTGAGCTATCATTTTCTTTTCCGGCTATATTTTGCATCGTGGGGGTTGAAAAATTTTTGGCCGTACCTGAGGAGCGATCGGGACTGCTTTTCAATGAAGATAAGAGGGTAGAAGAGGCATTTTTCATGACCGATGAGGTCATTTTCTCATTCATTAACAGAAAAATTTTAATTAAGTTTATTACAAAAAGTGCTCTTATATTAAGTCCTGATTCAATCACGCATATTTTGGCTCATGGAGAATGGAACTCAGAGAGGATAATCCACCTGAAGTTTTTGTATTCTTTTTGATAAACAATGTTCTTGATTTCCCTCAATCTCCAAGATTCGCTCTCTATTACTTGTATTTATTATCTTAAACAGAGCCATAAATAAATGAGAGCAAGCATCTAACATATTTTTCTTCGAAGGATTGTTGCACTCTAAATTTTTTTCTGCAATTTGTCTTGTTTGTAGTTTCTCGCTGAAGGATCGTAGCCAACTTTGGTTTTATGATGAGAACTGATAAATATACATCTTAATCGTTCTCAAATGGCGCAATTATCCTAGCTATATGCACATATAACATTGACTACACTTCCTGCGTCGTCTTCTAGCTTGAACTTAGTCGACAGAGATCGATCTGGTTTAGCACTGAAACTATTTTTGTCCTAAAGGAAGAAATGTCAAATCCACATCGCGGAGAGAAATAGGAAATGCAGCAAGGAAGGAATATTACATTAGGCTTTCTGAAGTCTCTGCGTTGGGGAAGAGTTCCAAGAATTCTGCAACTGAGAGCTTTCCGATTAAAGTTGAGGCATTAGTGGCCGAGATGAGGGTATATTTCATCACACTGTCTCCTTTTGCCATGTTTTTTCTAAGAAAAGGTTAGATCAGGGTGCTAGATAATGCCATTAGTACTCGTAATTGAGAGCTCCACCAAAAATTTTTTTGATATTTGTTTTGCAGTAAAGACTTTTGTTGGCCTTGTTTGAACTTAATAAAAACTTTGAGCCGCTCCTACAAAGAAGCTTGCTTAAGATCACATCATCTCGAGTGGTTACTTCATAAAGCCCTTGGTTCCTTGAGAAAAGAAGTACTGGAACATTCCTTCCAATAAATCTGTATCCTGAAATAAAATTTCAATTTGATTATACTCTTGTTGAAGGATAGACCTCTGAGGAGTACCTGAGGTTGAAGAAAACATACTTCCTGAACAGAGTGTTTTCCTAAGGAGAGCAGCAAATTGCGTTAAGTATTTCTGGAAGCTTGCTAGATATGCCTGACTAAACTATTTATAAGATATTTTTTGAGATTTCTTTTTGAAAAGGGCCAATGCCCTTACAGTTTTTCAAGTAGATTCGAGAAAATTGTTTGGAGATCTCTTTTATATTTCTGGTATGTGTTTGAGATTTCCTGGCTTAGCATCATTTTGCTTCTAGTGAGATAGGAGGAGTGAAACTCAGACATATATAGAAGGTAGAACATGGTCGGTGTCCCAAGTGATTCTTAAAATCGTAATGTTGTAATAGCTATTTATTCTCTCAATGGCTTCTTGTGAAAGCTGAAATGAAATGATATTTGATTTAGTTCTAATTTAAATGAAGCCAACAGACATCGCTTCATCTCAAAATTAAATGAAAACAGTTTTTCTTGAGTTAAAAGTTATGCTTATTTGAAATGTTTCTTTTTAAAGTTTGTTTTCTAATCTTGAAGTCCAAGAGCACTCTCTTATCCTTTGAACCACTTGCGAGCATATCACCGCTCGAGCTCCATCGTACGCACTTGACCCGATCTACAAAGCATCAATTGAGATAATTTATTAACCACATAAAAAAATGATATCCTTGTGAATAAAAATGAAATCTTTAGCTAATTTTTTTGGGGGATTCTTGATTGCCAATCTAATAGCAGAAGCTAATAAGTTTTCATTGCTTTGGAAATCTCAATCTGGGGTGTCTAGTCTAATCGAAAAAATCGTCATCTTTGAGATGATTGCTTGATCATATTAATTATTGGTTTCCGTATTGTTAGCGTTTAAGGATCCTTAAGAAAAATTCATAAGAAATCAATTTCATTCATCCTTTGTACGATTGAGAGATTTTCCCGGCCTCTTCATTATTTTCTTCTCTGATTAGAGAAATGTTTGGCGAATCCTGAGATCTAAAGAAGGAGATAGCATTATATATCTATATATAGCTGCCATTATCTTTGCGAATAACTATTCTCCCCGCTGTTGGTTGTGATTCTTTCTTAAATAAAGAAGATAGGCGAGCCTCATTCTAATTATTAATGAGAATAGTTTGATTTATTACACAGCAGCAATTTACTTTATCTGAGGTCTTTCCAGCATAGAGATTTTTTCTAACCTTTAAGTCTAATAATGCTACCATCGTATCTCTTGAAATACTTGAGAGTGTATCTCCGCTTGGACTCCACCTGGCATAATTGATTGGACCTCAAGAGTTCTACTATTGCTGAGTTCCTCACTGGTATGGCCAACTTTTTTGTTGAGCTCGAGGAGCAAAAGTTTCGAGATTTTGAGAGTTCTTCGATTTGATTACTCTTATTTTAAGTTTAATGCCTACTTTAATATTTTTGAGGATCTGGACTCTTTTAAAAATGCATTTTGAGTAGAAGCTTCTTCAGTCAGGGGTAGCGCTAATCGTAATTTGGAAAATTAAATCGCTTTGAGTTCATTTTAGAAACTTAGATCAGCAAACCAATTTGAAGCTTTCAATCGATCCTAATGCTCTTTCGAAATCACAGAAGAGAAATGAATTTACATAAAATTATTAAGGAGTGATCCTGAGAGCAAAGAAATTTATAAGACCTAGGCGGCGTGATTATTCGAGGCTAACTAACAGCACAAATCTAATCCCAAATTCTTTTTATCATTTGCGAAAGCTTCTTTATTCTAATTAAATTCTCAGCTTTTTAATCGAGTTAGATTTCAAATAAAATTTAGCATCTCCTCAGCCAAAGATTAGAGAAGTGAAACAAGCCTCGGGCAAAAGAGAGCAAGACGCATCACTAAAAAAGAGTATCGTCATTACTGGTAAACTCATTTTCAAGGCTAAGCAAGGTCCTTTACCAAAATTATCTAACCTTCGGTAGAAGAGACAACCACGGGCTCTCCAACTTTACTTGCTTGGTGTTCGCATAGAACTAACAAGATCGACATTGTTGACCTCAACACGAAGCAAAGTTATGCAAGCTTTGATGGAGTTAAAATTAGTAAACCAAGTAAAACACAGCTTTTAAATTATTTTGAGACTGATATTGCGGTAATATTTTAAGTGGTCAGTTGGACACATGTGAAGGAGATACCAAACACAAAGCTGCTTGTATCTCTGCATCATTACCCCCATAAGGCAGTCAATATGTCAGTATTCGACATATCAAAAAAAGATAAGATCAAGGAAATTTATTCTCTTGGTGAAGTCTCAGGAGAGCGTATAATTATTTGTTACCTTCACCTTTTGAATAATTGTATTTTCTCTCTAGTGAGTGGTCCTGGAGATATTACATATAACTCACGTAGAAGCATCCTTGGTGCAGCCCCTCTTCGTGGAAAAATTTCTTACCATCTATTTAATGTTGATCCTAATGCCTCCAAGACCAAAGATATTGTCAAGCTTATCCGCAAGTCGAAATATCACTCCCAATACTGTAAGCATCAATCGTGATTGATACATCGAATTTACTATATTCTTTAGTACCCTCCTGGATCAGCGGGCTTGATTTCAATCCTACTGGAGAATATATGGCTACCATTGACACGACAGGCGTGTGCCTAGTATCTGATGTTACCACAGCCAAATACAAATTTCATAAGGAAGTGGGATGGAAATGTAAATTTGATTAAACCTCATACACAAAATTTAGCGCGATTTCGAGAATAATAAGGAACTGAGAATTAGGGTCCAGTGAGTTATATTTTATAGAAACCTGACTACAAAATATTAATTTGCTGGAAGACACTGAGTTTTTAATGTTCCTTAACGATTTTCTCCTTTTGTACCCACATCTTCTAACAATACTATTGACATACTGCCATTTCCTTGATGACAGTAAGCCCATAATCGCAGTCTACACAAGGTTCAAAAATTTGTCTCCAAACACAAGACCTCTTCTCTATAACAGTACAAGAGTGTTGGCTAATGGACTCGACAACACCAATACCAGCAATAGTACCAAAACTTCCAAGATTAAACTGAAGAATAACTACTGGGCTTTGGCTCTTTGTTCACGAAATTTGCTACTCGTCCTTTTCATAGCAAATCTATCGAATTACTCACTTGTCCAGTGCTTGATGTCTCTCATCGTAAACGTTGGATTCTTCATCGCTACTCTTGTCTGGAGATTCTTCGACCTCAGAGTAAAAAGAAACCTTGTCAGAATTTCAGAAGGGTTGCATGCTATCATTCCTATCTTCTTCTTAATGTATGCTATCAATGATATGATAGCAGAAAACAATAAAGTACTCCTCTCTCAAAACGCCAAAGATGGAATTGGATGGGTTATCATCGTATTGATCTCCATCACGCTTTTACTCACTGTCGCCTTCCAAATGATCGATAGTTGGTACGCTTTAAAAAGTTTAATCCAAGCAAGTTGGCAAATGCTGAAGAAATTTGCCTATTATGTGACTGGTCTGGACTCCTGGATGACAAAACCCAGAAAGAAACCGGCTCCAGCTTCAAAAACTGTTCAATCGAAAGAGGTTGACGATTCTGAATCAGAACTGAGACAACAAGCAACATCAAAGACAGTTGAAAATGAATCTCCACGAAAGAATTTAATACAACAACAATCTTCTCCTCCGAAGAGAAAAACTTATTTGGAAAATATGCTGGAGAATTCGCCGGATGTGAATGCAAATGATATTACTGACTTCGCGAATGCTTCTATGTTAGTTCTAAATCAGCAACCACCATCAATAATATCCTTAGAGGGTTCGTTGACCACAATCCAAGCCGAAAATAATGTCAAAGAAAGGTCTCAAACCGGATTGAAATACTTACAAGAAAAGTATGGCTCTTATCTTCAGGAACGGGGTTCCAAAAGCAAAAGCAGAAGGAGATAGTTCTATCTTTTTTCCTTAAAGTTTAAAATTTATAAGAAGTGAAATATCCATTTTGGTTGGACCAAATTCTGATACTTAAAGTAGTTTTAAAGAGTGCCTCATTAATTATACAGGCTATATAAACACAGAATCGAAACATTTCCAATAAATTTCGCTTTGTTTCTAATAAATAACATTGTTCCAAAGGGTTCAATTGTAATGAGAAAGTAATGAGAAACTGCTGAATTTAGAGAATAGGTGCTATGAAATAAATATAAAAACCAAATAACTTTTCTTTTTAAGAACGCTCACAACATATTAGTATTTTGTTTATTCTTTCCTGGAAACTGGGAATGAGACAGAATCGAGAAAAAAAGTTTGGTAAAACAAATCAACTCGTGCTTGAAAAAGAAAATTGTAAAATTTTGCTCCATCGAATTCGATGGTCGGGAGTGTTTCGTCCATTAAACTAAACTGCTTTCTTGAATCTTGCCCTACTCTTGATCTTGACTAAATTCTTTTTGAAAATGTTAAATAAATTTAGTGAACTTAATTTTCTAAGTATTTAACAGACGAAATTTTCAGATTTTCAGATCTTAAGTGGTTTCTGTAATCAATTTTCATTTATATCAAGAGCTGCTTGTCGGTCTTTGAGTGCTTACCAGTAACAAAAAATGATATTCCAGAAACCGAATTAACAACACTCTTTAAGATTCACGTCTAACGAGCCTACAAACTTAAGAAGTAACACCTATAATTAAGCTTCCTTAACTCTAACCAGTTTCGGCCTTAACTA
>ENA-UOUE01001403-UOUE01001403.1-compost-metagenome-genome-assembly--contig:-NODE-1403-length-15326-cov-4.387632_pt1 | contig 15326 bp, 13 predicted proteins | sample MGYA00238146_ERZ747223 | MGnify/ENA primary metagenome ERZ747223 (study PRJEB28781, sample SAMN06268865) | compost metagenome | isolation source: single cell | place: USA: California, Emeryville, Joint... | reverse complement strand
AAATCAAGCAACAAAAATTGCAGATTTAACTAAATTAGATTTGATTCTTGTTTGCTTGTTTTGTTGCTCACTTTCTACATACATACCTACTTAGTCACTACACATTTGATCTCCAATACAAATTGTTCTTTCTTTCAGGGTCGGAAAGCATTAGATTTGGCTGTAGATTGCAACAGAATAGAGTTCTTAGTATTGCTGTCTATTGAAAGACATAAAACTGAATCTCAAGGAAAATGGCTCCTTATGTCGTATTTAATAGATCCTCAAGTGGCGATTTTTCTGCAAGTTAATGCAGTTCTCAGCAGCAACGATTGCTGTGATTGCATTGGAAAGATAGATTTTGTCCTTTCTGCTGCTTGAACTATTTCAAATCGCAACAATATTACAATATTTCATGAGCAAAGTAACCAATTAAGCCCAAGTTCCAAAATATGTATATTTATCATTTCTGGTTCAGTCTCAATTTTAGAAACAACAAATTGGGCAAATAATACGCAACAAATGCCAAAAAATGTTTGAGAGTGTGACCTGCTTTCTTTACAGTACAAAAGTTACGAAAAGCGTTCTTAAATCCACATATTAATTCATCCGAACCTATTATTTATTAAACATTTGGGCCATTCCTAACTTCCTCGTCCCACCTTCAGAGGAATTCGTTGTACATAAGTCTTAACTTTTTCCGGCTCGAAACAGTAATAGATATGTTTGAGTTGGATTCGCTTGCTGCAAATGCCAAAGTGCCTTTTTTCTTCGAATTAAAATTATTTTTCTCTCTTTTAGATCAAGATGCAATGAAGTTAGCTCTCCAATGATCATGGCATCAATGATGATGGCTAAATTGAAATCGCTTAAGAGGAAGATCTTGTTGAATTGTCGCGGAATGGAAAATTTTTTTATTCATTGCTCGTGTTGAAAAGTTTAATTAGCTGTAGGTCAGTAGAGCAATTACCGGGATATTTCAAGTTGAAGTAAGAGTTTTCCTTCGATAAACTGTAAGCTGTTATGATTATTGCTAATTAGAGTATATTCTCAATTGAAAATTGAAGCAGAAGAAGAGAATCCATACGTGTCGTTAGTATTTTTTAGCTGGAAGGAGCTGAAACTATCTGAATAGGTCTTTGAGGTCTCATCCTGTGTGGATGAGTCAATTATGGTGCGGCATTACTCCAACATCGGGAGTAGTACACTTTCTGATGAATAAAGTTCTGATAAATCAAGTTTCTGATGAGTAGTAAAGAAATGCTATTATCATAATAGCTAGATTTTAACTCTTTATATACCCAAATTGTTATTAGGAATTTATAATCAAAAAATTGACTCAAAAAAGAAATGATGGAACAACAATCACTTCTTCCTTCCAAGCTCCTTTGTGATACCAAAGGCAATACAGTAGAAGATCAAACCTTCTTCAAAGCAAATATCAAAGGATTGTACTTTTCAGCTCATTGGTGTCCTCCATGTCGTCGATTTACTCCAATGCTGGAGAAAGTATACAAAGAAGTTAACAAAGAGAACAAGGAGTTCGAAATTGTCTTTATTTCTTCTGACTCGTCAAAGCCTGAGTTTGAAGATTATTATAAAGAAATGCCTTGGCTTGCCGTACCTTACGATGATCAAGATACAATTGAGAAGCTGAACACCAAGTATGGCGTGAGAGGAATCCCAACACTCTTGATCATAGACAAAGATGGAAACGTTCTCAATGGTGATGGTCGCATGGACATCGCTCAAGCGAAAGATCCTGTTGAAGTTGTTAAGGGATGGAAAGAACTTAAGAAGTAATTGCTGCATGTCCTTCGGCTATATATTACCAAGATATAAGATTTGTAAGCTTGTATTCAGCGTTGTCCTGCATAAATTGTAACTGTGCTTTAATAACTTACTTGATGCATAATCGCAAATGAAATTGAAACAGATTGAATTTTATCAAAAATTTGTTCTGATTGTGGTAGTTAGAATAAGTATAAAATATCTAAATAAAACTTTGTCATTTGTCGTTGGGGCTCATCATGTGAAGATTATCATGAAATAACAGACAATATCAACCCAAAAATTAAAAATCCACAGTGTGATAATTTATTATTTTTTTTTCAGTGAGCTGCTCGAGAAAGGTATAAAGCGAACAGGTTAGTGTCGATGGCTGATCATTCACATATATCTTTACCCTCGGACTTCGGTTTGGAATGATTGAGAGCCACGTACAGTGTTCTGATGAACAGTTTTTTTGACAATTCGCATCTTCACTCTCTTTCTCTATTTCCTCTTTGCTTGGTTAAGTCCCTCGATCCTCCTCCTCTCGTGTCTATTCCATGTTTTCAGCCACTTTCACACAGTCATGCGGGATTGTGCATTCGACAGAGGTCTTCTCCTCAGTTTGGTTGCAACTCATATGAATCCTTGTTTTAGTTTCAATGTATGGCTTGCCTCATGTGTATTTCGAGAGTTAGCTTTTCTTGTAATTGATTTATTATTGATCTGCAGAAGCTCCTCAAGGTGTTGTCGTCATCATGGCCTTTATTTCCCTCTCTTCATAATGGTTATATTGACCGAATTGCATCAGAAGACGACTTAAAAGACGGTCATTAGCTATATGTGGTGGTGTAAATTTCTGCATCTTGAATGTCAATAGAGGCCATAATCGAACAGATCAATATAAACTCTCATAGCAGTTTCTACCGTGGGAGACAACTGAAACATTTGAACGAAGAGATCGAGTTGTTTAATTATTCAAACGAATGGGACATATTCCTCCTATGCCTTGTATCCAGAACAGTTTCTAAATTAGAAGTATACAACTCCTAATATATTATTTTTCTTTTCATTTAAGCAGTATCTTCTTCATTTTGCTAGAACCAGCGTAAGAGAATGTCAGACAATTCATAGTATCTTTTGATATCGATTTGTTCTAGCTTTCAAACGGAAGTTACTGAATTTCATTGTGAGATGAAATCCTGCTGTATGACAAGTAACTCCTTAATTTCAAAATATTCCAAAGATTCGATGCTAGAATTAGAAATTCTCAGTCAGTTATCTTTACAAAAAAAAAAATGCTGCCAGCAAAGGGTTTAGATATTCATTCAATGGCAACTTTTCGCTTGACAGCAAAGGATTCAGCTGTTGGCGCTTCTCGCAGAGAGGAAATTGGTGCTTCTCATGCTAGTTCAGTTCTAAATTTGAAAACGCTAATTAAACTGTACTGACAAAGCAGCAAATTATTGACTGATTCCAACTAGAAGTAAGCTTTGATTGTTGTCAATGAAGGAAAATTATTTATTGATAACTGAGAGCTGAGAAGTAAATCCAGTAGTAGGAGATTCAATATTTCGCAAACCTAAACTCTCATGTAATGAAACATTATTTTTTCAAAACAGAAACTGGTTTGTAAATGATTTCGGAATTGCCTGATTGGTTCAAATCGAGACCTTTGATGAAAATGCTGAGCGCTAATATTTTTCTTTTTGTTTTTTATTTTGAGTCGGAAAAATCAAAGATTTCAATTGAGGTTGTGCGCACACAGAGAGCTCTTGCACACTAAAGCAAAAATATTATACTTAATAGCATATTTGAGGTTGCATAATCCTAAAGCATGAAGTCTCAAGCGGTAACTAAAAGAAAAGCATTGGTATTAGTATTAGAGATCTCAAGAGAACTGCAGAACTTGATTCAAATAAGCTTTATGCAATGAAGCACTTGAGCGTAATTGACATCAAACCGACTGTGTATTTTGTTCTAAGAGACCAAGCAGACCGAAAAGAAGAAAAATAAAAAGAAGCCCTCCAAGCTCTGAGAATGAAACTGATGGCCTCGAGAAAGGCAGTTGGACTCAATAACATCAACGATTATCTTGATTTAGATTTTGAGGAACTTACTATGTTACCCACCGCTATCATTGAAGACAAATCAATCGATGGCTCTTATTTCAGGAAAATATCAAACGTTTTTTGCGATGAGTGTTTCTTGTTAAAGCGGAAATTAATCGATACGATGAGAAAGTTTTCCCTGAAAGCATTATCTGAATCTCAAGTAAGTAAGGGTTTTACATCACTAAGCAAATTCTATGATTATGCTTCGACTCTTTGGATGACACTCAAAACGTCACGTGAAAATCTTTTGAATTTCAAAGTTATTGAAGAAATATTGAAGCGGGAAAAAGCAGAGGAGCAGACAGCAAAAATTATTCGGGAAGTTTCTGATCTGATGGCTGACAAGATTACTCAAAAGATAAACGAGACAGTCGCTGAAATTGAAAGGGATTTCAAGGCACCATGGGAAGACAAGTTAACTGACATCATTGAACTGATCTACCTAAAATACAATGGATAAGCAGAAAAGATGTTTTCCGAGTTCATGAAGCATGAAGATAATTTAAGCTTGAAAAACGAATTCCAAGCAAACATAACTTCTATTCTTAAGCGCAAGAAGTTCAATCTACTAGTTGATTGGAATAGAAAGAAAGCTTACCTGGAAGATAAAAAGAAAAATCTTGAAATTGACATGAAGATCGAAGAAGCGATTGTAACATTGCTGAACCGATTGGAAGTTATCCTGATAGTGAGCAACAGTTCGAGTCGGTGATTGATAAGGAATTAAACAAAATCAAAGAAGAGAAGTAGTCACAGATCGATAGCAAGTACATGAGTGAGAGCCAGATCCTTCGCGAAATCGTTCATTCTCAAAAGGATGATTACTTTGTTCTTCTTGACCAAATACAGTATATAACATTACAGGAATTAGTCGCCACAGCGGATATTTTTCAGTCCAAATACATTGAGGTGAGGAATTGGTACAAAAAAGTTAGCATTGGCTAACACGTTAAGAACATGTTTGTGGCTTCATCAGACAAAATAAACAATGAAAAGTTGGCGGCCCTTCATATAAAAATGAAGAACCAAACACTACTTCTGATGATTAAACGAGCGTTTGCAGAAATTCGGTCATATGATTCCGTCCGCGTGGAAAAATTGAATTCTGCGATTTTTGTAGCCATCGATTGTCTTAATGAAAGTGATTTCTCAATAAAGAATGGGTCTTGGGTTAACCACAATCAACTTGTTAAAGATGTTATTTTATCATTTTGCTTGAAATCAGCAAAAAATATATGCAGAATTCCAAAAAATTACGAGAGGAAGAGTCCCAAACTTTTGTTAAAGCTCTCTCCGAGTGTAAGAATAAACATTTGGAGATCTTTCAACACAGAAAAAGTTCCCATGAGCCTGGCAAAAAGATTACAAGTCATTACCTTGAAAGTTTTTTCAAGAATTACGAAAGTTTACTTGTGGAATCTCTAAAATCCGAGCTGGGAAAAAACGTGAGAAATAAAATGAGTTCAGAACGTGAACTGTACAAAAAATGCTTTGCCGTGAGTTTTGAAGCGAGGATCTGGGAAAACCTCTACAAATTCGTGGTAAATATCAATTTGTTTATGAAAGAGATGTTCCAACGAGAGTCTGAAGAGTTTCTTTCAGAATGCCGAAAGGCATTCGAAGCTAATTATCGTAAGTTTATTAAGACTACTCAGCAAACCTTCAGAGAGGTTCTAAAGTCGATGCCTCCTGACACGAAGAACTTGAAACAATTTAATGAAGCGTTGAATAAGACGAAGCTCAAAGAATATATTCTCTTCTCTTCTCTAAATTTTTATATGAGATTCAAAGTTGGAAGGAATTCAAGGATCAATTTGAACAAAAATTGCATGAAGTTTTCAGTTCAGTTGATTACAACTCCATAGTGATCAAATTCAATAAGCAATTGGAGAAGGAGATCGATTTGGTGTTTGCAGATCTAGCAGGTTGTCGTGCCAGATGTCCAAGATGTGGTGGCAAGTGCTTCCATGAAGGTGATCACAAGGATCATAAGTGTGAGCATCTAATCCCTGGGTTCTATGGATGGAGGTATCATAGAACAAAAGAGCCGGTTGTAAGTTATTGTCTATCGAGAGAAACATACTCACATCGAATTACAAAACGAGACCTTAACAAAGTCGATGAGGATGATCCCGAGTACGATGAAGGACTGGTAGAATGGTATAAAGATTTAATGGATTATATTGTTTCCAAGCATCCGGCATGGAAAGCTGACTTCGAGGAACATCAATTTAAGGAAGAAATCGACCCAACAGAAGAGCTATTGAAAAAAGCGTGGGTGAATTGTTGGTTGCTTATTATAGAGATGAATCACATGAGAGATAAAGAGGATGAGTGGTATCAAGCATATCTCGAGAAAGACGCTCTTCCAAAGACTTTTGAACTCAAAGGCTACAATAAATGACTTTAGTTCAGTAAGTATAACATTTCAGCACCAAAAGAAAGAAAATATAATGTATCTTTATATATTGTAACTAACTGTATTGAATGTAATCGAAGAGATTTTTATGATATTATTATTTTGAGATTTCTTTAATATTCTTTAGAGCTAAACCTTCCATTAAAACTTGTTTTTCTTGGTTGAAAGATGTCATTGGATTAATACCTAACCGCGGTTATTTAGAAACTTGTCTTACAATTTCAATTTCCGAAACGGCTATTTGTCCAGTAAGATAAACTCAACGCTTCGTAAAGCAAGAATATCATAGATTATCATGCCTTGATTACCTCTTTGTTTTCTCAAAGTGGTGTGCCTTGCTCCTTTTCACTAAAACCTGACAACAGCACCAAATAAAATTCTTATTGTTGATACACATCAACAAATAATGACTCAAAGAAGATGCTGTTTATCTCAGTAACAGCTATATTCGCGTTGACTGAATTAAAAATATATCATTAGTATCAATTCGAGTAATTCGAATTATTTATTCTTTTCCTTGAAAATCACATCCATCCATTCCAATGCACAACGCGGCACCAAAGAAAACCGATCATATCCAAGAAAAGAAACGCTTTCTTCACTTTGGTAACACTGAACTGAACCATCCGTACCGTTACCCTTCAAATTTCATCAAAACCTCAAAATATAACATCATCACCTTTCTACCCAAGAGCATCCTGCTGCAATACGCAAAATACGCAAACGTTTACTTCCTTGTCACTGCCATTTTGCAATGCATCCCAGCTATTTCGCCTTTGTCGCCGTTTTCAGCAGTCGCACCAGTTCTCTTCGTTCTTTTCCTCTCAATTTTACGAGAAGGCTACGAAGATTACTTCAGACACGTCTCTGACAATGAATTGAACTCGAGCGTCTGCACTGTCTATCGAGAAGGCAAATTTGTGAAGCAGCAATGGCGATATCTTTATGTTGGAGACATTATCAAAGTCGAAGAGGAAGAATTCTTCCCAGCGGATTTAATTGTGTTCAGCTGCAGCAACGAAAACGGCATGTGCTATATCGAAACCGCTAGTCTTGACGGAGAGAAGAACCTAAAACCTAAAGTTGCTCCGAAAGAAGCCATGCCATTTTTCAACAGTACAACCGAAACTGTCAGGCTCACAGGCACCGTTCGCTGCGATCTTCCGAACCCTATGCTTTATCAGTTCGATGGGCTTATGACGATTTTCGGAGATAAAAAAATAAGTTTGAATCAAAAAAATCTTTTATTGCGAGGCGCAAAGCTCAAAAACACGAGCTGGGTCATAGGGATCGTCGTGTATAGTGGAGTCGACACTAAGATAATGAGAAACGCGGAGGCTTCGCGAGAGAAAACCTCTAATGTTGAAAAAACCGTTAATAGGTGCATTCTTGCAATCCTTGGAATTCAGATCTTTTTATGCGCTTTATGCGCTGTTGCTGGACTAATATGGGCAATCATCAACCTTGACGGGATTGAGAGGCACATCGTTTATTTAAGCCAGACCTATGGGAACGGGAAGCAAGCGGTTCTGTTCTTTTTTTCGTATTTTTTGCTTCTAAATACAATGATTCCAATTTCCTTGGTGATCTCGCTGGAGGTAATCAAGGTGGTTCAATCGTACTTTGTGAAGAAGGATAAAGATCTATTTTTCAATGGGCGATATGCGAATGTCTCTACTTCATCGATAATCGAGGAGCTCGGGCAGGTTGATTACGTGTTCAGTGATAAGACCGGCACTCTTACTTGCAATAGAATGGAGTTTAAGCTATGTGTGATCGGGAATAGGCTCTATGGAGAGAAAGACATCCTTAAGCCAAAAACTCCTGAGGGAGGTCGGAGTAGCAGAAGAAGACCTACTTTCACAGATGAAAAAGCTGGAGTCGACTATACATTTGAGGATAAAACGCTGGATCAAGATCTGGCTGAAGCCACGAGCCCAAAGCTTCAGCTAAAGGTCACAGGAGTGCCTAATTACGCTATTCAAAGCCAGAGCGAATTGATTAGAGAGTTTCTCAAATGCTTGTCGTTGTGCCATGACTGCGTGCTTCAAAAAGAGAGCGATGGAAGTCTGAACTACCAGGTAAGCCTTTAGTTCGTTATAAAATCATTTTCTAAGAGAATTGCTCACAATTATGATAGGGTCCGTCTCCAGATGAGATCACACTGGTGGATTTTGCAAGGAGAAATCGTTATTTTTTCAAAGGAACTGATAAAGGATTCAAGATAGTCGAAATCGATGGCGAGGAAGAACGCTTTGAGGTGCTTCAGACTTTTGAGTTTAACAGTGATAGAAAACGAGCGTCAGTCATGATACGAGATTCGGATAACACGATTAAGATATTTACTAAAGGAGCTGATACCATCATCAAAAAAAGACTAGCCGCTGAGTCGCAGCCGTTTTTGCCAGTCATCGACAAGCAGATCGAGAAATTTTCGCTGATAGGTTTGCGAACACTTCTCATGACGATGAGAATCATTAGCGTTGAAGAATATCGAGAAATCGAGGCAAAAATTCTTAAAGTCGTTGATGCGCCAAACCGTGAAGATAAAATAAGTAATTGATAATGACTTACGAGATCATATGCTGAGTAGAATAATTCATTTGCCTTTAATAGATGAAATCGCTGAGGAAATCGAACAGAATCTGACTCTTATTGGTGCAACAGCCGTTGAAGATAGACTTCAAGATAATGTGCCACAAACCATCTACGATTTAATCAGAGCAAGTAATTATATAGCCTCTAAGAAGAGAATCAAAGTGCTTACGGAATTTCTACTCTTTAGAAATCAAAGTGTGGATGCTAACAGGAGATAAGCTCGAAACAGCCGAGAATATCGGCAGATCATGCAATCTGATTCAGCCAGGTTTCGAAGTAATGCATATTGCACAAAAAGAAAAAGATAAAGTTGAAATTGCGATCCGCGAAGCTAAATGGAAGTTCCTCGAATGCAAGCAGACTGGGAAACCAAAAGCAATATTAATTGAAGGCGAGTCTTTAGGTAAACCCCATTTTAAATAGCTTAATTCACAAATCTACCCTTAGCTGTGATATTGGATGACGTAATATATAAGAGAGAAACCGTCAACATGTTGAAAGACTGCGAGGCTGTTATTTGCTGCAGAGTAACTCCCAAGCAGAAAGCAGAAGTTGTCCGTCTGATCAAAAACAGCATGAATAAGATCACCCTTGCTATCGGTGACGGCGCGAACGATGTGAACATGATCCAAGAAGCACACATCGGAATTGGTATCTACGGTCAAGAAGGCATGAGAGCTGTCCAAGCGAGCGATTTCGCTATCCCTGAATTCCAATGTCTATGGCGTCTGCTCTTTGTGCATGGAAGGTGGTCATATATCAGGATTTCAGAGGTTATCCTCTACTTCTTCTACAAAAACATGGTGTTCACGCTTCCTCAATTTTTCTTCGGTTGTATGTCTGCCTGGGGAACTCAAACCATCTATGATGACTTTTACATCACCTTTTATAACATGGTGTTTACGGCGGTTCCGCTGGTTGTTCGAGCTTGCTTAGACCAAGACGTGTATTATAAGAAAAAAATGGTTGAGAAGGTAGGGAAGACGAAAAAAGTCCACATGGTAGAGCAGCCGAACCTTAAAAAAACGTATCCGCTTCTCTATTACGTCGGTCAAACGAACTCCATTTTCAACGTGCCAAATTTCTTTAAGTCGGTGTTTAAGGGCACGGTCCATGCCGTTATGATCTTCGTTGTCAGCTATTTGACGCTAACAAAAGCTTCGTTTGATAGCAGTGGCAAAATCGCTGATATGTGGTATTTCAGTGTCACGGTTTACACTTCGATAATACTGGTAACATCACATCATAAAAAACATGTAAAACTAACTCAATCATTCATTCAATAGGTTGTTAACTTGAAGTTGGCTGTATACACGAGATATTGGACATGGCTGTCTTGGTTTGCGTTGATTGTCCTGAGTGTCGGATTATACACGGTCTATGTATGGGTTGCGAACCTGTTCGATGTTTTCCAGGTGTACCAAACGATTCAGGTGGTATTTCGCACTCCGCAGTTTTATTTAGCGACGGCGTTGAACTTTGGTTGCGTGCTATTAGCCGAGGCGATGTATGTCTACGTGAAAAAAGAGTATTTCACTCAAACTTCGGATTTCCTTCGCGATTTGTCAAAGAGAGGCAAAGCAGATGACCCGAAAAAGCTGCAAAAAGTCGAAAGCGTGATAGTAACGAAAAGAAATAAAAGTATTGAATCTTTCACTATTGGTGGTGACTTTGAGAAATAGAAGTTAAAGGGAAAAAACAGGCAAAGAATAAAATCTCAGAAGAAAAGTATACTGATCAGGAAAAAGAGTATCCAAAGCCTCAGCCCGTCCTTGAGCGCTCTCTAGAGCAGAAGCTAGCCAATGGGAATGAGATCGAAATAAACAGTTGAATATCATTGACTAAAGGCAATGAAAAAGAATTCATCAAATGAGCAAGATAAGATTTATGAGAATTTGCTAACGTATGATAATTAAATACAACTATTTTCTTATGATTGATGTTTTGCTAATTCGAAATAACTTAATTTTGTCAAGTGTTTTGTGGTTTGGTAAAGATTTTAGATTAATAAGTGATTTTATTGCTTTAACAATTCTCGGGAGTGATGTGCTGTTTTCTTTTGGATGTGGCTTTTTCAGTCTTCGTTCAGGATGGTAATATGTTTGTTTCAACAGCTATTATCTGTATTTCCTCTTAAATTTGTATGGAAATATATATAACATATCATTTTTTGGGAATAGAGATGTCTTGTTTTGGTTATTTCTCAAAGCTTTTTTTCCATGTTTTTTCATTCATATTCAATTTAAATCTAGAATAAATGATGAACTTACAAGTCAAAATAAATTAAATGATCCAACACAAATAGAAAAGGTTGATGATTAACTTCTTTTTAACTCAGTTACTTTTGTACCTTATCATAATAAAAGGCAGCGCTTGTCCAAATCTGTACACGATATATTCCGTAACACTGAACCCTGTTCCTCGAACCGAATCGAATCCAATACCAGGAGAAACTAGTCCATTTTTCGCACCATTCATAATATTTTCTTTCCCTAGGAGCACTCTGCAGATAAACATATGCCTAATGCCTTCATTATTGGGAGGGGAATAGTTATGGGACTTGTTCGGATCATCCGCGAAATAAAACCCATATCCCCAAGCGCCATCTTTCGAATACCGATTATCGAAGCTGCTTTCTCTTATCCCCATAGCTCCTATCTCACTTGTTCCATGGAACAGTGTTCTCTCATTTACGAATCCTTTGTTCGCTCTTGCCATGCTTTCGCGATGTCCATCGTAAATTTTCTCATGAGCTTTATTTCCAAGAAGCAAAATTTCAAGGATCCTTATATTTTTCAACGGCTTCATCATATCTGATGCAAACTTATACATATGATCATCTTCCCTTAATTTCATAGTCGAAATTTCGGATTTCGGGAGCAGAATATACTTCTTTGGTCCAGCCTTCCAGCCTCTGCTTTCTAGTTTTTTGATCCTCGGGGCAGTATTTATCGGTCTTAGCACATGATATACCTTATTTTGGATATTCTTCACAATCATATCAACTGTTATGCTCTCCATGGGCCCATCGCTGACCCCCACATTGTCTAATGGAATCCTCAGCCCGAGTTCATTTGTAAACCCTGACTTTACATAGAGATTTGAAACGTCCATATCCACTGTATCTTGGCAAACTTGCTGGAACGGCTCGATCAAATCAGCTGTAAAAGGACCTTTATTTGGGTCTTTCACGTCTTTATCAAAGACACAGTAGGTTCTCCATCCATCTGCCTCATCAAACTCGACAGTGATTCCAAATTTAGTAACCGATCTTCTAAATCTTTCTCGATCGAAGGTCTTGTTCAACGACATGTGCACATCAAGGTCCTTTGGAGAAATTTTATCTTGAACGTCATGTGCAAAATCAAGTTTCCCGTACATGATTGATAATTTCGTGCCGGGAACCCAAGAGTCGCGACCTCCGACTACCCAATCTCGAATAAACCCTCCCTCAACAGTGCAATCGAACTGATTTATTAAGATCCATGCTACAAGTTCCATTCGAGACACTCTTGACGCTTTCGGTCCTGAGGCATAACTGCTTAATTCAAATGAGTCTTTGTTTGGGTTTGTGATTCTGTCGATTCGTTCGCGAATTTCTTTGTATCCTAATTTATTTTTTTCAAGGACCTGAGGAGGACCTTTCGAAACATTGCAGTTGATGAGGTTGCAATCTCTGAACCAGGCGACGAACTTTTCGACTTGCTGTTCAATCTTTTCAATTTCGGATCTCTTTGCGTTGCTGACTGTGATTTTTCCGTCCCTTTTCGTAAATTTGACTTGAACTTTCGCTGTGTCCTCCCATCTCCTGAAAAAACTCCTGAAAATCCTGCCATTATCATCTTTGATAGATTGAAAATTCTCCTCATAATTTGTCGCCATCAACGGTTTCTTCTTTTTGAGCGCTTCGATCTTTTCGGCTAAATCGATCACATGACTAGGAGTTTTAATCGTATCTTGTATCAGTTTTTCATATTCAATAACTTGACCTGCAGGACCACTTAAACTGAGCTTGCCGCCACCCTTCACGACCTCTTTGACATTTTTGAGTCCAGAAGGTCTCGAACCTTTTTTTTCGAACCACGTCTCAAAGTCTTTCTCGCTCAAAGTGCAGACTCTGTTGATAGGGTGTGTAATCCAGGTGCTTTCGATTCTTCCTACAATTGAGATTCTGCCGTAATCTTCAAGCAAATCGTCTAGTTGCACAAAATTAATCTCTCGGGCCAGTAAAAATGGAACTGGTTGCTCATTGCCTTTTTTTTTCACGGCTAATGCTGAATCAGAGACTAGCATTACCTTTCGGTCAAAGTTATCAATCAATCTGCAGTAATAATCATCTGATTCACCCAGAAACGCCGAATTGACGAAAGTGTGGCTAGAATGTCCTGCGAGGAGAGCCTTGGCAATGTTTTCCCAACTTCCCGATAATGACATCTTATACGTAAAGTTCTTGATTTTAGAGGTGTAGAGAGGACTCTGACATTGCATTTCAATTGCATGGAGTTTGTGAACGCATTGCGTTAGTAATTTCGTTATATAATGATCCTCATGAAATCCAAGCTGATTCAAGGCTTCATCGAGGCGGCCTGTTTCAACTTCTTTCTTCAAAATTTCTCGAAACAATTTTATTAGAGTCATGAAGTCTCCGTCTTTTTTGGAAATGCGGGCTCCTGCAGCCTTTAAAACCTGTTGAAGACTCTGTTCAAGGACGACCATAGCAACTGCAATGATAATCATGTCTCTGCCACATTTGTTCTCAAGTCCTGCGAGAACGGATTTGTACATCTTCGCAGTGCCTCGAATCGGTAGGGAGAAGCAGCTCACACCTTCATCAGAAACGGAAGTCTCAGAGCTGAGAATCCCGAGAGCAACCAATGATTTGTTTGCTTCTTTGATCTTGAGTTTGAATTTTTCGGGCTCAGCGGTGGGAACTGCTTCCAAAATTTTGTTTACCTCTGAAATGTTGCCGGAGGTCGATCGAAGGAGATCAAAATAGATATCAGTTAGATCAATTTTTTCGAGGTCTGAATAGGGGTATTTCGGCCGGTTAGTGACAGTATCGTTCATGAGAATATAAGTTCCCTTGAAGCCAGTTCTGCCTAGTCTGCCTTTTCTTTGCCTAAGAGTACTTTCAGCACAATCGAATTCTTTTAGGTATGTGATTTTTCGTTCAGGGTCATAGTAAGGTGATCTAATTTTCCCAGAATCGAGAACATAAACAAGGTTTCGGAAAGTAAGGGAAGTCTCTGCGACTGTGGTTGAAAAGAAGATCTGTCCTTTTTTGATGCTTTCTTCTTGCTGCAAAGGAGTCTGATTTGCCGTTAATGGATAACCTACTCGATTGAATTTTTCCTCGAAAATTTCTGTGGCTTCACGCACATCCTTGGTGGAAGGAAGGAAACACAAAAGCTGCTGGTCAGCATCCATTCTTTTTGAAAGCTCAGCTGCAAGTTCAAGGATATGTTTTGAATGATTTTTCTCTGTATGAATATTAGGGTTTACAATATCTTCTTCAACGAATGTGTCTATCTTTAGTCCTTCAAAATTTTTCAATATGTTATCATCAACAGTAGCTGAACATAATATTAACTTGGTTCTTTCTTCCTTCTTCTGCCTTTTGAGCTGCAGCGAGATCAAAGCAAGACATAGATCGACATTTTTCCCTCTTTCATGAATCTCATCGAGCATGATAACATTGTAAGGTAATCGAATGTTCTTCTTTTCATAGATGGAAGCACAGAGCACCTCTTTCAAAAGACCATCAGTCATGAAAATTAACTCATTCTCGGGATTTTCAGAATTCCCAGCAACGGCCCATCCTGACGTAAACTCACCAAATGTCTTGTTTACTCGACGAGAAATCAACCTACAAGGTAATCTCCTCGGTTGAGTGACCAAAATCTTTTCAAACCCTGCTGCTATGAGAAGAGGAGGCAACAGCGTCGATTTCCCTGAACCAGTTCCTCTTCTAATGAGCAAAACATCACAAATCATGATTTTATCATAAAACTCTTCCAATTCCTCAAAGAGTGCCAAACCGATTTTAAATCCTCGAAATGTCAAATCAATCCGGTAGATCAAGTCATAGACTTCTAGTGGTTTGTCTCCAAAAATAAGTTCATCGATCCCCAACGTCATTTCCTCAAGTCGTTTATTGAGCACGCCCAGTGCTTTGTTGGTGTATTGCTTTCCATTCTGAGCTTTTGCTGGCAACTCCAATTTCATCTTATTGATAAGAGTTTTGACGGAACTAACAGCAGAGTTTTGTACAGCTTGAAGAATCTCTACTTCAAGATTATCTTTCTGTTTCATCGTGTTTCTCAAATTATTCAGATCAATTTTTGATTTCCTAAATTCTCCCTTGGTCGCTTGGGTGAGGAACTCTTGCAATTGATCTCTGCTTTGGTTGAATGTTTCTTGGTATTTCTTGCTAAATTCTTTGGTGA
>ENA-UOUE01001402-UOUE01001402.1-compost-metagenome-genome-assembly--contig:-NODE-1402-length-15331-cov-13.008588_pt1 | contig 15331 bp, 17 predicted proteins | sample MGYA00238146_ERZ747223 | MGnify/ENA primary metagenome ERZ747223 (study PRJEB28781, sample SAMN06268865) | compost metagenome | isolation source: single cell | place: USA: California, Emeryville, Joint... | reverse complement strand
GAAGTCAGTTCTGAAGAATCTTGCAGTTTCGGTGTTGACACCCATAGCAGCGAAGACCATAGCGAATGAGTCATCTACCATGTCAAATCAGCTAGGTAACGCCAGCAGACTCTTACCTGAGGTATCCTTAACGTCTTTCATCTTGACCAAAGAGGCCTGTCTACAAATTTGCGCACCAATTTCGTTATGTGGAAGACCGTTCGCAGAGAAAAGAGGAATCTTTTGTCCTCTGGCAATCGAGTTCATGACGTCAATAGCGGAAATACCGGTCTGAATCATTTCTTTAGGGTAGTCTCTTTGGCATGGGTTAATAGGTTGACCCTAATGATTTTTTTTTGAAGGAAAATCAGTATGGCAATTCTCTCATAAGTGCTATTTACCTGGATATCCAAAAACTTCTCAGCAAGGACTGGTGGTCCCTTATCGATTGGAACACCTGATCCATTGAACGCTCTTCCAAGCATTTCTTCAGCAATTGGCATTTTAAGAGTGTCACCGGTGAACTCACAATGAGTATATAAGTTATCAATGCCGGCAGTACCCTCGAAAATCTGAATGGAAAATGCAAACATTAAATTCTCAAATATGGAGCCTGTAAAACCTGAACGACGGCTCTTTTTCCTGCGATTTCGAGCACCTGACCCTTTCTCACAGATCCGTCACCAAGAACGACGTTAACGATTTCTGAATATCTGAGAGGATAGAAGAGTTAAGAGATGAAATCATGATAAAGATTAATAAAGAAAAATGCCAGAATAAAAGAGAAAAGGCGTTCGAAATACGTACTTTGGGAATTTGACGTTATCCAAGATGACCAATGGACCATCGACCTTGACGACCGTTCGGTAGTCCAATCTGGGAGTGATGTTGAACTTGTCTCTTGTTTCAGTCATACTCTATATATCTTCACCTCTTTGATTAAATTTATAGAATAATTAGCAAACGCAATTAATATCTTGAGATTTCGCAGATGTAAATTGATATCATAAATGCTCGAGTTCGCTTGTGTTTTTTTGATAGGATTAATTAATGCGTATGAAATATGCATTAGAATATGATTAGTCATAGAGTCAATAATCAAACAAATATTTTTCCAGTTATGTCGCTCAGAACCTGATTATTGATGGACTGAATGACGAATAAAGCAATAAATTCAAATGAATTAGAATATTGAAGGTGACGAGCAGATGAAAGGAGGCTCTTAGGACAAATTTGTCATCTTGATAATGCTAATTAAAAATTTGGCAATGGGCGGCATTGCAGTGCATGCTGAAATACTTAAGGAATTGCGAGCTGCGGAAACAAGTAAGTGAAATGTGGGAATCTGTAGAATGAACCTATTTTGGCATTGTGGGTTATATCACCAAGGTGAAATTGAGCAAATCGTATTTTTTCGTGAAAAAACGTTTTTGAAAAGATGTACATAATTAATTAAAGGCAATTTTAATATTAGATATCTTTAGCCAAATAGAAATTATCTAGAATGAAAAAGTCCATTCTCACGCTACAGATGATGTCTTTGTTTCTCGGAGTAAGCGATCTATTTCCGTTCAAAAATATCCTGTCGATCTGGCGTTCAGTGTAAAAATGAGAAGCTGAATAATGAATAAAAGCCATATTTCAATTTAAATGTAAGGTCAGTTGTGGCAGATGTTTCATAGTTCGGATGTTTTTAACAAGACTTTTTCTCCTTTTAATTTCTTTTTCTGTCTGCACCACAACTAACTCTTTTATTTATCTTAACAATCCTCACTACACACCTGTAATTCATCATCATTTGCAACCAAAGCATTTTAACGATTGCTTAATATATTTTCTTTCATCCCAACCATTGCACTTCATTCTCTCAAATATTACAATATTGATTTTTCTCATCCTTGAGATTTATATTCTTTTGTCAATTCATTTTGGCAGAATTAACCCAAAAAATCGCAATTTTTACTAAATTTCTCCTACTGATTGGCACTTGCTGGAAATATCAGACTCTCTGAGAATTCTGATTAGCATTCTCTTCTAACAAAACTGCACCCATTCCATTTGATCAGGTTTCTCGCTTGAAATTTATCTTCTCCATTGTATCAAGGTGTTGTTGGGATTATTAAACCGGAATAATTGTAGCAGAATTTAAATATTCAAATCTAAAACTGAGAGCATAAACTCAGACAAAATACACTCAATAATCCTTCCCGCATAAAAATGGAAATGGAAACTCAAGGCTTCAGTCAAGCCGGTGAAAAGATGCTGACCTACGAAGCCAAAGAAATCATTTGGTCAAACAATATGGACGTCATGGCGATCATAACGAGCGAAAACACTTTAGAAGTAAGCAAATGCCGCAGACAATCACAACCATTAATTCTCCTTCACTAGCTTTACAGGATTAGTTTTAAGACCTTCAAGATCTTCCAAACTGAAGAGCTTTCAAACATTACTTGCGGTGCGTTCAGTCCAGATGGGAAAACTTTTGCGATGTATTGCGAAGATGGGTCAGTCAAGATTCTCAAAACAGAGAACGGCGAAGTTATCTACCACATAAAGAAGCACTATCATCAAGTCTCGATAAATTCAGCAAATATCGTGCAATACTCCGAAATCAAAAACAAAGGCAAAATTAATCAATTCAAAGAAAGCGCCTTGCTCGACCAACTGATTCTCCCTGTTGGTCCTCATATATTCTCAGATAAGTAATCTATCATTGCTCTTTATATTGCTCAATATTTAAACAAAAGGAATAACCTCGCGCGGCTGAATTATTTCAATGAAGTGCCAGATAAATTCTCTTTGGTCGCAACATCAGACATCGCTGGAAACATTGTCTTATCGTAATTAATGGCGCTTGTGTATGAGTTTAAGCAGCATTATTTTCCTTGGATAGGCTAAATGGGATTTTCCCTGTTGCGAAGTTTAATTTGAGCAAATGTGGATCAGGAAACCTCAACTTCGACGCGACGCAGTTTGAAATCTTGCAAAGCTTTTTCCAAGCAGACGGCGAAGCGTTACATGTCCTTGCTGTATTGAAAGGAGTGAAGGAGACGAGCAGTCTGTGCATGTTTAATTTCGACACTCGAGTGTTGCATTACTACAAGCCTGAAGTGACGGTAATAGCGCATTGATTGAAATTGGAAACACTGAAAATTGATATTTTTATTTAGCAAATGGGATATTTGATCAGTTATGTGGATGAACTGCTGGTCTATATTAATACGACTTTCAAATCCGTCTCGATGCAGCTGAAAGATGTCCAGAAAGCATTCAATTCCAAGATATCAATTCTCGAAGACTGCCTTAAAAGTAATCAGCTGCTAATATTATTATGTGCATTTATCTTACACAATGCCCTCTATTAGGCAACAAATCTAACGCAAAGCCGACAGAAGAGTTCATCCGATATCTCCGCACAGGCTCGCTGTCACCGTCGCTCAATACATTTTTCGGAAAGGAGCTTTTCGATTGCAAGATTCTCCATAAAATGGACGAAACAATCCATAATTGCTTTACTAATATTCAAGACCTTATCCTTGAATCAGTCTTGAACTCCCTTGAGAAGGTTATCGTATTTCTAAACCGTTTGGAGAAACTAGCATCACAGTAACGATATCCTTTCTAATGCTAAAAAATCTCACTAATTTTCCTCAAGATCGGAGAGATATACTATCCTTGGGCTCTCGCCTGAGCTTTTGAATAAAGCAATAGACCTTCTTACCAAGCTCCATTTCAAATCTGATAAGCTGTTGAACGATATAACCGATGCGAAAATAAACATACGAAATCTCATCGTTTGGATGAATAAATGTAAGAAATTCTTGAAGAATGATCGCAAATAATAAAAAAATGATAGGTGTAATTCGCAGCGGAGATGGCGAGACTGAAATCGAGAATACAAAATCGCATTTAACGAAATACAATTTCGATATTGATAAATTATACCGCTGGCTTTCCGACGAAAACCTCTTTTATCTCAAGCACCTGTTCGCCTACTTTTCTGACGGCATGGCTGAATCCAAGACCGCTACACAAAAATCGAACGTGTTCCAAGGCCTGCTTCAACCCAGAAGACCTCAAATGGAAGTCGAAGAGGACGATTACCCTCTAAGAAGCATCGAAGATAGCATCAAAAAAGCTTTTACAGATTTTTCTGCCCAGGCCTTCTCAGAAACTCAAGGGCCTATTGTTGATACCTATAAAGCCCCAAAACTAAATAACCACTATACACAAATTTTCCAGCAGCTCCCTGAAGCTACACTCAAAATCCTGCTTTCATCCCTTGAAGAAGTCTGGAATAATATCTACCAGAAACCAGCGAGCTCGATTTCGGCTCAGATACCTCTTAGAACCGTGTTGAATTTAGGTCTTATCGATCCAAACTATGGCACAGTTTCGTATTCTCCTCAGGTAAGCAATGGGACTTCGATGTTATTTTAAGGTATCATCTCGAATAGGAATGCGTTGAAGATGGTATCGAAGTTGGTTATATTACTCAGCTCGCAAATGAGAATTGTTTCATATTAACCAGAATTATCGAATCTGGTGATGCAGCAGAAAGGCCTACTAGGCTTGGGATCACTTTGCTGCAAATCGAGCCCAATTATGAGCTCAAAGACGCGAGGTTTATGGGCAAGGGAAATATTCTTGGTCTTCTAAGATGTCCTCTGCTCTCAGAGAATGACAAAGGGCACTCTTTTGTCGGGGTGATAGAAACAGAAGAACTTAATCGATTTGAAATTGAAACCAATGCGAAGTATATTGACTTACTCCAAGAGTTGTTGAAACAGCCATCGAAGGTAAAAGCTTGCCCGTGATGTATTGTGAGTAATAATTTGTCCTTTAACATTAGAATCTTCAAACAAATCAGCTTGTTCTCAATAAGAAGACGAGGATCGACACAGCGAATACTTCAAAACTACGTGCTTCTCTCAGAGGGCTGTTTTCGGTTGTTTCTGAGGAAAATAAAATTAATTTCTTCATTGATTAAGAAGTTGATTTCCTCTAAGTTCCTGTGATTCACTTTTTTTAATATTGGTTGTATCGTTGTCACTTGAGAGTATTCAGCAACATGTTTACATTTGTTTCCAACAAATTTCATAATAAATAAACATTTTCCTTGGATTGTAGCAGTAGTAGTAATAGCCACAAGTATCATACGAAATAAACGCATTAAGAGCTCTCCTATTTTCAGGTGATTCAATACTTACCAAGACAGTTGGACCAAAGGAACCATATGAGAGTTTATTGATAGTTATCTCAACCATCCCTGCTCTGCTGCTAACAGGGTATTTTATTATGGAATCCGATTTTTAAGGGACAATTAGGAGGTATATGGATTTAAAGACTTTAAATACACAATTTATCGAGTGTCTCGAATCAGGAACATCTAAAGCTGCAGATAAAATTTATCCTTGGTTTATAGGTCAAAAGGAAAAGAACCAGATTTTTATCTCTTTTTTATTATTACAGGTTAAATGAACAAACGAGCATCGAGATACATCAAACCAGAGAAACTACGCCTTTCTCTGTCTCAAGAGAAAACAGAAGACCCGAATCCTCCGGATCAATGCGAACCTCTTCGAAATTTGGAAAATCAACAAAGAAAAAGCGTCGAGGAGCATAAATCTGGACACCATGATGAAAATTCAAAAATTTTTGAGAAAAGCAAAGAAGAAACTTCCTTTAGCAGCGATGACGATGAAGAAGAGGAAGACGTACATCCTCGACTCTCAGCACCTGAAATACACTCTCAGGAGATGCTGAGCCTTTCGCGCATGCAGAGCATGCCTACAAATGCACCAAGAACGGATCGAGCGGCTACCCATGGAAGGCATAGAGCATCGACCTTTGATCCAAATGCGTTCAAACGCATGAAAGCGGGCAAGATTGACACCTTGAAACCCGAAGACCAAATCGAAGTATGTCTGCTAATTGGCGTTCCATTGACCTATTTGAATTGTCTAGTTGGCGATACTTATACTCCAGAAAGAGTTTGAGGAAAGAACTTCTAAGGATATTACCTTCCTTGTCAAATGCACTGAAAACGTTGGATTTTTTAAAAAATACGATGAAGAGACCCATCGTGAGTGCTTGGCTAAAATGTATCACGTTCATTTAAAGCAAGGCGATCCTTGTATCAACTTTGGTGAGTCTTTTTAGTCTTTCTAGAAGGAAATGTAAAATATTTGTGAAAGGTGAATTTGGAGAGACGTTTTGGGTGACTCTAAAGGGAAAGGTTGGCATTTTGGTTCCTATTGAGAAAGAAATAACGGACAAGAATGGCCAAGTGAGAAAAGAGAAGGTCTTGACCAGAGTCGCAGGGCAAGGAGAGGGATACGCTTTCGGAGAGTTGGCTCTGCTGGAGAGAAAACCGCGTGCTGCAACGATCATCTGTGAGGAAGACTGCGATTTCGCTGTGCTGGATAAGGCGCCCTTCCAACAGATACTGCGTAGGATTGCAACAATTCTTATGTGTTTTGATTAAACAATGAACTTTTTTAGTGGAGAAGGAGGAAAAGAGGCTCTTCGCTGAAGTGAATTTCCTCAAATCGCTGAAGATATTTTCACAATGGGCTTACAGTTCAATCAGAAGCCTATTCATGTATTCTCATTTGAGATCATTTATGCGAAATCAGGTTGTCTGCAGGCAATCAGAGCCAGCAGAATGCATGTTCATAGTGCGGGCCGGAGAGTTTAAGGTAACTAGCAATGACTGCTTGTAGAAGCTAAATAAGGAAATCATGGGTAGGTATCATATAAGGCTAACTATGAGAATAAAGACACTGAAGAAACGCCGTGTTGGGATGGAATAATTGGCAAATATATGAGAAAGAAAGTAGCGACTCGCGATGTTGAGGTACAGTCCCCTTGCTGATACACAATTATTTATGTTGCACGTAAGTTCTCAATATTAGGTCCAGGAGAAATCATCGGCGTTGAGGAGTTGCTTCAGGAGAAACCCCGTGTTCATACAGTGGTTTGCGAATCTCAAACAGGACTCATTCTTCAAATCACTAAGAAAGTAGCTTTGCTGTCCCAAAACTGGCATTTATTCATGACTAATAGGAAGCGCAAAAACTGATTTTTAATGAAGCCTCTGCGAAAATATGGCTTCAGGAATACCTCGCATCCAAATCGAAAGTTCAATTCAAAAGAGTTGAGCATATTCGCGAGCATACAAGGAAATTTCAACCGCTTTTAATGAGAACTGTCTCAGAAAGCCCCAAGAAACCTGACGAATCACTTTACCCGTCCTTATACAACGAGGAAGCAGCCGAGCACGCTAATAGCTTACGGTACTACCGTAAAAAACGACCTGAGAATCAACAGAGAACCCTCACCCTCAATTCTCAACGAGACTTCTCTTCTCCTAGGATGTTTGGGTCAACCTTGCAAACCGAGCCTGACGATTATCGGGCTAAAGATACACGTGCCCAGCTCTGGCCTCATGATGGATGGTCTTCAGCGGACAGATTATCTATGCTAGAAACCACTGTCCAAGCGACAGATTCTACAATAGCTATAATTCAATCACAGCAACAAGTAAAAAGAAGTCCTCAAAAGAGAAGCACGACTCAGTCTTCAACGGTCAATAGCACTAAAGCTGGAGATGATCTGGAGTCATTTAGGCTCAGTATCACGGAGAAAAACCTCAAAGATTACAATGATAGTCTGAAATTAAGGAGAAGTAACAAAGAAGATAGGTTTTCTAAACTTGTTTCGAAGCCAACGCAACTGCTTCCACTTCGCCTTGGAGACAGCAGAGTTTCTGATTTGGCTAACACCAGTATCGATAGCCAATCTCGATCAGCAAGACTTCGTGAAAGTATTAAACGCGAGCGTGGAGGGAATCCCACTAATATGCCTACTTTAAGCTGTTCTCCTAACACCTCCAAGCAGGAGTTAAACTTGCGGAATTCTGCAGAGTCTCTCTCGGTAAAAAGTTTCCATTTGCAGTTGCATCAGGCTTTTCCGTCGCTACCTGCCAACAGACTGTCATTAGACAGCAAATCTCCTTCAAAGACCAGCAGAATCCAGCCGACTGCTGACTCAGAGGCGGTGAAAAACAATGAATTTTTTAACAAAACGCGCAAAGAGCTCATTGAGAGAATGACTGAGATTAAAGAGCGCTTGAATCTCCGTGAGAGGCTCGACCGAGACCTTTTCCTCGCCTCAAAGAGAAATACGCAGGCGAAAGGAGGTGTAGCTCAAACTTTCTACAACCGAGCGATAATGTCATCTTTTTCTTCAAATTATCAATCAGGACAACTGGATTCTCCTCTGAGTTTGAGACTGAGGGAAAGACTCACTAAAATTCAAAAAAAATCCGACAGGAACAATGACACAAAGGAAGAGCGAGCGGAGCATGTTGAGAGCATGATAGAAAACTTTTCTTCGATAATGATGAGCTCAAATCTATTGCAGGGAACAGCGACTGATTGTGACTCTCCACTAACACCTTTTAAAGGCCCTTTGAGGTTGAAACAATCAGCAAATGAATTGCAATGTAATAGAATTCTTAATCAAGACGCTAATTCAAACTCACCAAAATCCGCGTTATCGAAGGTGAAACCGAAAGATGATGAGACTGCAATTAAAGTGACAGATCGCTTTTCTCTGTCATAAATGTTACAAAACCCCATATCACCAATCAACACGAAAAGGTTGTCTTTGAGACCCTGAAAACGCAGGCTGAAATAGCAGCAGCAATGATAAGTTCTAATATTAGAGTTACTGGCCGTTTAGCAGCCACTTAATGATTACTATCCAATTGTTATTGGAATCCTAATTATATATTTTCAACAACTTTGTGCTGAGTTTGGCCTATCCGAAAAGCCCATTCAGCATTAAACTTAGCAAAGTCTTATTTGAACTTAATGTATTTCTATATCAATTACCTTACAATAATATCAAAGTATGTATAACAAATTCCACCTAAAATAATGAGTCCCAATCTTCTTTTACTCTCAATTAAAGGAACAGAAAGGACCTGCGTTTCATGAAATCTCACAAGGAGAAAGAGTCTTATGATTTTGCAAAAATTTTTTGAATACCTTCAATAATAAGAACAGACACACAATCAACTCATTTTAACTCTTATGGACTAATAGAAGCTCCAAATTTTAACAGTATCAGTGAACGCGGAGACTATTTGATTCCCTTGTTCGGCTAATCTACACACAACCCCGCCATTCGAGTCATTCAGATAGCTTCCACAACTCACTCCTTTTTCGGTGTTCCAAGCGCGGATAAAGCCATCTCCATGCGTGGTCAACACGACTTCCTTCTCATACAAAAACACCAAGCTTCTAATCGTCGTTCCCTCCTTCTTCAGTCTTCTTAGACACTCACCATCGCGCTCGCGAAGTATCCACACGAGGATGGTTCCATCATCTGATCCACTTACCAGTAAGCTTCTCTCTTGGTCACAATCCATGGCAAAGACATCCTTTTTGTGTCCTGCGAGACGATACATTAACTGATGACGAGTCGCATCGTATCGATAGACCAACAGCGTGCCACTATTCGTTCCCGCGATCAAATAGCTTGCGTGGTCCAGGCGACAGAGCGAGTCTATTCTCGAGCTCTCTGTTTTAATCAGCTGGCTTCTAGGCTCGGCTCCTGCAAACACCATTTCCCAGAGTCGAATCTCATTACCCTCTCCTCCTGTCGCAAGGAGATTCCCAACGGGAAGATAATGAAGCGCGAATATCGCAGCGTTATCATACGAGATATTACCCACTAAGTTCAGCGCCTGGTTGATTATTTTCCACAGCTTGACTTCTCCGTCCTTGCTGGCTGACACCACCATGTCCTTCTGAAGGATGTACTGAAGCCTCAGCACGTCGCTCTTATGAGCCGCCTCCTGCGAGAGCATTTTCAAATCCTGAAGGTTCCAGACCTTAATGCTTCCTTCAGTTCCTCCCGTAAGCAATAAATCCAGCGGAGGGACATACGCCATGGCGCCAAGGGTAATGGCATTGTGATTTGTGTTGAAAGAGGCAACTGATCTCAACTTGAAGACCGATGTGCCTGAGAACTCTTCGTACCTGAGAGCGGGCACCTGCGCAAAATGGTTGTCAATCTCAGAGAAAAGAGTGTCTGTTGCTGCCATGATATTATCCAATCTGAAGTTAATTGCTTTATTATTGAACAAGACGGCGTCGTCAAGGCTTCTTGCGTCCAATGCGCGGAGGTAATTGGGGTTATTGATGTAATTGCTGCTGATATTGTTGTAGAGATGTAAAATTTCTTCCAAGGCTTCGGCGCCAGCAGACGAATTGCTCCTGATCTTGGCTGCGCGGTTAAACATGTGTTCAAAATCGAGCTCAGCAGTCACGAGTTCATCACGGATGCGGGAGTTTTGAGAAATCTTTGCATCAATCAATTCAGAGAGTCGTGAGGTGAGGACTCTGGCCTGAGCATCGATGTGTTTCTTGAGGGTGTCGAAGATGCTGTTGATGCGTTGGGTTGCTGTGGTGAGCTGCTTCTGGAGATTTTTGTTTTGGGCGTCGATCTGTTTCAGCATCCGGCTGATTGCGTTAGAAACGTCCGTGACCATCGTGCCAGAGAGGAAATCATCAAGCTCTTCGTAGTGGGGTAGATGGCTTCCTGGGTGCACTTTGCGGCATGTCCTGCACATTAAGCGACAGTCACAAGGACCTGGGAATAGGCAAATTCCTCTGACTGGCTCGGAACCGTGCTGATAGCAGGTGAGACTTTCGAAAGTTTTGGTTGATCTGACGAGGCTTTCGAGGTTGTTAGAAGGAGTTGAAGCAGATTTCATTTCTTCGTAGCTGAGTTTCTAGAAGAAGATATGCGATCGTATGAGTTCGATGTGATTAAATGAATTTTCAAATTATCGATCCAAAGATTTAAATAAGGAAACCCGCTATCTGATTAGACTCGTTGCTCGAATTTATTTTAGAGGAAAGGGGGTAAAGAAGTAGCTTATCGAGGCATTCAGACCTCCAAAAAGGCTGTGGATAGTAGGAGATAAGAGTTTTTCTCTAGAGCAGGAAGGCTTTGTTAGGAAAAGTTAAGGAAGAAGTTATACATATAACGAATTAGTAGTGTTTGGGTTAGTGAGTGATTTAGGTAAGGATATTCATAATACTCTGCTGTTCATCGTGGAGAGGGTCCTCTGTGTTGTGTTGAGTCTCTTGGGAATTGTAATTTTGAAGAAAAGTTTAATTGATGGAAAGTTAAGGGCAATATGGAGAAGAAAGAGGATTTTTTTGATCCATTGCGGTCTACATATAATGACTTTTAAATTCGGCAAGTTATCCATTATCCGTGGGGTAGAGGAAGAAATTCAAACTGATTATCTCCAAAATATAACAAAATATTTTGAAATTGCATTGAATGGAGACTCAGGTGTCAGCGAGACAATGTTGATATGTTGTAGTCACATTGTTGAAGCAATATTTACTCTTGCTCGTGGTTATTTGGTATATTTCTAAAGCTAGGAGATAAATATGAGCACTAAGGGTTGAATAAATGGAGTGTTTGATACTTAATTTTAAATTATCACTTCGTTGAAAATAAGGCTTGCTATTTGTTTTCCTGATTCAGTTAAGTTTGGCTTATATCATGGCTCAACAAATGTAAGAGATGCCGAATTCGCATTAGCAACAACGAAAACTTTTCCTTCAATTATTGTAGAGAAATTCAGAGCTTTTTTAATCATACTTTTGGTTTTGTTAAAAAATCCGAACCAATGGAAATTGATCACATTAACCTAAGCAAATAAAAAATCTTATGCATCACCCTGCATGAATGAAGCTATGATGTGTTTATTGCACATTCTAAATTATCTCGTTTCATCAAGAAAGTAGCTTCAAACAAGGTGTTTTTTTACAGAGAATGGGTTATCAAATTAATTAAGGGGAAAATATCTAATTTACTATTGCTATACACTGAACGAAAAACTCCTTCGTTGAGATACTCTGAATTAGGATCACTAATCCCAAGATCGTTCCATCTCTGATACAAAGTCAATTCCACTTCTTTCGCTATCTCATGGTCTTTCGCATCATTCGCATACTCCTGAATTAAAATTTTCATCATTTTTTGACAATTTGACACCGTCAAAATGGATTCGCCTCCTTTGAAGAACTAACAATGAATATAATTAGGGAAGATTTGCTCTTAAAATGAAATACCCTGAGCACAAAATTTGCCGCGTCTAATCGAGAAACTTCATGCTTAACAACTGTTTTAATAAATGACCGATAATGGCTCCAGTCTATCTGTGTGAATTCGTTGTTATAATCGATGTCCAATGCAGAGAGCAGACGGTCACAAACGATTTTTGCGCTTTGAAATATTTGAGGATACTGCTCCTTTAGCACGCAGAGGAAAACTGCCTTTGATTTTATATATTCCTGAGCTTCTACATCATTTGAAAACAATTATTAAAGACATGCCATGCCATGCGATCAGATTACCTCTAGTGTTGGAAAAATCATGAGGGATAAAGTTCGCTTCAGTCTCTTCCTTGGTTGATCTCACTAAATCCTGTAATTGCTGGTATTCAAGCTCTTCCATAGATACTCCGAGGTTATTTATTGCCTGTGCGAGGTTCTCAGACACACTCACAAGTTTGCTGAAACCTTCGATATATTTATTAACACTTCTTTGATCACAAGCAAACTGCATCCCTAAGATGGGAACTCTGGATCTCGCGGTTCTCAATCGCTGTGTTAAAGCGACACTCTCCTGCTCCGTTTCTAAATTCGAATCGTCGAACATAGACTCTCGAGCAGAAATTTGAGGTTTAATTCCAGTCAATACTAATTTTGGCAGGCGTTTAGGAACTTTCATTCTGCTAGGAGAGTCGCTGCGGAAAATCTCCATTGGAGAAACCCACTGCTTCTTATTCCGAGAGGCGTTGTCTAAGCGGATTTTCATAGACAATTCTTTCTCAAACTGTTCTTTTTTAGAGAGAGAATCTATATCAAACTGCGGAGGTTTTCTTGCGAGCGAAATAATCTTAGTGACAATGTTCTTTCCTGTTTCAGCGATTTTTTGGGCATTATCTTCATCGGCGATATGCTTTTTCGCGAGTTTATAATTCAATAAAAACGTCTCTTTGCTCATAACTTTTGATCTTTCCTGGGATCTTTCGTAAGGTTTCAGGTCGAGTGCGCTTTGACTCAAGTTAATTTTATCATTGAGGATACTATATCTTTCCCTTGGTTGCGGGCTCTTTGAACTCCCACGATTTGAAGTAATATATCGCGTGGTAACTCTAGATGTAATGGCAAATTGACTATCTATTCCAAGGGAAATTGAGCGTAGTGGTGCTTTTTCAGAATCTTCTTGGGAGTATCTATCGGTGTTTGGTACGGGAACAAAGTTGAAACTCCTTTCTTGCTCATTCGAGGTACTATTGATTGATCCTCTTAGCTGTATGGGAGTTAAATGAATTGACTTCACAGAGAGCGCCTTTTTTATGAAACTTGTTTTGTAGTTATTACCATGTCGTCTCGACTCAATCGAAGGACGCAGTGGGTGTATCAATTGCGGAGTATTCCCATGAAGCCGTAAGCGGTCAGGAGAAAGTGAAGCACGAAGCGATCCTTTCGCTTTTGGGAGGTGAAGTCTTTCAGTGTTCATATCTCATTATGAGCCCAAATAAAATTTAAACTGGAGGTTTATGCTCAGTTAATATTCGCTGTTGAATTAAATAAGAGAGGTATGTACATTCATTTACAAAATGATATTATAAATAGGTCTGCTTTAATTATGGAAGATTTGCGAGCAAAGGTTTGACGTTAAACTGCAGCACTTTAGAGGATTTTTCAATGAGCGATCTCAAATTTGCAAGAAGAAAGGTCACTTTAGCCTCTTCTATTTTGTCTTGCATTTCACTCCCAGTCTGCTTCTTCTTCAACAGCTTTGCTAGTGTAAAAAACATTTCGAAGCCCAATGCATCTTCAGTGATTAGTCTATTGATGATTTCTAAGTCATTGAAAAAGCATTTCACAAAGACCAAGAAAATGAAATTCGGTTCGGTTATTATCCTCAAGATTCTCGTTCCCAGCCTGATTTTGTTCTCAGCACAGATTTTTGATAGGTTCACGAGCTCAGAAATAACGTGAAGCACCGCTTCGTCACTTGTCGCGATAGATATCATCTTCAGGTTAATTGCGATAACGTTCAGCAAAGCTGCTCTTAGCTGAAAATTGAAACTACTTCTTTTCTTGGAACGAATTGGAGTCATCAAAACAATCTCATTTTGCAAAAAAGTCTCTAAAGTCTCTTGTACAGCAGCCGCTATAGTGAACACAATCTTTTGATTCAGAAGTTGTAGTTGTATTAGCTTAAGAGTTGTGCTGAGAGCATTGGCTAAAGTACTGCTTTTGTACTTCTGAGTGTTTTCAAGGGTTGTACTTCGTAGTGGCCGACGCATCAAAGCTTGAGTGAATAACAACTTGAACTGACTTGTCCATTGAAAGATGTTCTCGAGTGTTTGTTCTGCCATTTGCTTATCATTCGGGAAATGATTAAGCACCGCATAAACCTCTCTGAGCACGTTGCTCACGAACTCATAATTGTTCTGTGTTTCAAAAGGTTTTTCGTTGATAACTTGCTTCAAGAAAATTGCTAAATTTTCTTTCGTTTTTTCATCGGAAAAGACAAACCCATCTTTGAACTTGGCCTGACATATCAAAATTCTCAACATTTCTGCATAGAGCGAGATCAAAATAAGCCAAGCATATTTCCCCATGCTCCCAAATTGCGATTCTTTCTTAAAAAAACAATCGGGAAATTCGAACTCCATTAAACACAAGTAAAAACTGCAAAGAAACTCTCTTTTGTCTCCTTTGAGTTCCAAACACATTTGATCATCAATATTTTTACACATTTCCACCTCATTATCTTTCGAAACCTCACAATTTCGAAGTCTGTTGATGATATTTATCACTAATTCTACCTCAATGCCCAATTGCTGCCAACACTCAAGCAATTCCCTTAGCACACTCAAGCAATTCGTGTAACTATTAGCTGTTTCTCTTTGAATTTTTTCTCGCTCATTGGGCTGCAAATTCTGAAATCTTTTCGGCACCTCTTCCTTGAACCAATAGGGAATCCTATTTGCTGGCTTGACCACACTTTCTTCAATTTGCATAGAGGAGTGACTCTTGGTTTTGGATGTTCTCTTTTTTAAGTTGATTGGAGGAGCAACGAATAAAATATTTATTTCAGCCTATATTAGACTATTTTGAAACGAATGCAGGTCTCGAAAACCGCTGAGCCTCCTATGGGCAAGTACTACAAAGGGTTTTATGAACTAGAACTCAAACTTTTAGAGTACAGCGGTAAATATTCAAGCCGAATT
>ENA-UOUE01001400-UOUE01001400.1-compost-metagenome-genome-assembly--contig:-NODE-1400-length-15341-cov-6.800642_pt1 | contig 15341 bp, 9 predicted proteins | sample MGYA00238146_ERZ747223 | MGnify/ENA primary metagenome ERZ747223 (study PRJEB28781, sample SAMN06268865) | compost metagenome | isolation source: single cell | place: USA: California, Emeryville, Joint... | reverse complement strand
GTTGCTCTTCTTGTTTTGATGGCAATCTTCTTGGCAGTAGAGGTTTCAGCCCACTTCTTCTGGAGACCGAAATCTTCGATTGCTTTTTTGAGGTTTCCGTATCTAGGGTTTCTCATGATTGGGAGCTTGAACTTGGTCAAGGCGATTCTTTTAATTGGAATGAGTTGTCTCTCGACTCCAAGACCTGGACCGTCAACCAAGACCTAGATGAGCGCTTAATGAAGGGATTCAGAAATAGATTGGATACTCTTCTTTCGTTGAGGACGTCAATGATAACTGCGAGTTTTCCCTTGGCAGGGCCGAAGTTAATGTGGCAAACTCTGCCGATTTCAACGAATTTAGTGTAACCCTAATTTTGTTAGGTCCTAAGAGAGATGGTATGAAGATTTACCATTTTTTATTAGTTATCTTTGCCTTTTGATCTAATTCAGACACCTGATTTATAATTTTATCGAGTCTGCGACAACATATATGGGACAAATCTCTCTCTCTAATATTGCAGAGACGAAGAAATTTCATAAATATTTTTACAAAACATAATTTTTCGCCCCTAAGCAGAAAAACAGCAACTTTTCTACTGAGCTAATATTGTTGATTGTTTCTTGTGGCTAATACAATCCTTGAATTGTTTGCGGTTTTTCATTGCAATTGATCAATTAATAAATAATTGACGAGTTTCAAGCATAGATGAGAATGCTGTCAGTTGTAGAGTAAAGTTATCAAGCTGAAGTTATTTACATATCTTCAAATTCATATCATTCGAGAAAACTTCGATTGCCAACTTTTGCCATCTTTGCTGATTTGAGGTTCCTAAAACACAAATGTTGTGTGGTTTTGCTGTTCTTTGAATGGGACATTAAGAAAAAAAAGTTTGGGTGATCCAAGTCACGGCAAGAGTCAGACGCATTTACTTTGGCGAAGTATATCAGTAATGAAATGATTACTAAGATATATTATTGAGATCAAGAATAATTTAATCAAACTCTTCAAAGCATTTTTCGTGGTATTATCGACTTGAAATTACTGTAATATGATATAACATGTGCTAAGTTAGATAAGTATAGTATATCAACCCAGCTAAAGAAATAGCTTTGCTTTATTTTTGAGATTTTAATTAAGTTAGCCTTTTAGTCATATTTTGCAAGAATGAACAAACACTTTGTTCGAAGGAATGTTTTCGTAATTTCCTTTTAAACTCTTTTACAATTTTGTAATTCAAATCCATTAAGTACAGTTTTAAATAATACTTTTATATGCGTGCGAAATACCCCTCCTGCTCTTTCTATTCAGCAGGAGTTTTTTATTCAATTATCCTCTATTTTACCAATAGCCACCGAAATATTTGAATTTTAGTTGATTTTTTCAATTTTCTATATTTCTATTTGTATTATAAAACTCTTTGATTAATTCTCAAAAATATTACACATGAAAAAAATTACCTAATAGCACGATCACTTCCAAATGTTGTTTCCACTCTAGAAGAAACCAATCTCCAATTGCTCCAGTGTAATTATATATAAAGAATTTGAAAGAGGAGGTCAGCTTCCTACCGACTCCAATCTCAATATCTCTTACTCTAAATGTTTCAGAAAAATTCAATTAACGTATTAGATCAATGGTTAATTTTCACAAAATCTACTTTCGAAAGAGTGAAAAAGATATCCAAGACATGAAGTCTAAGATGAGTTTTAGTATGAGAGGCAAGAGCAGCAATTGTGGATGGGAATTAAAAAAGTAAAGTGTCTTTCTGATTTATAAATCCAAAGAGGGAGTTAATTTTTATCTAAGATGGTATATCTGAATTCTTCTTTCCGGGGCGGTTTCTCATGATTTCTTAGACCAAAGGTACCCAAGCTTTCGGTAAGAGACACCAGAAGACTCACACCTTCTGCAGAAGATGTGGAAGAGTCACTTTCCACATTCAGAAGAAAAGATGCTCTTCATGCGGCTTCCCTGATGCCAAAACCAGACAATGTAACTCCAGCGCTTTTTGAATACGTTTTCTGACAATTTGTTCATCGAAAAGACAACTGGGCTGAAAAGACTGTTGGCAGAAGAGGTCAAGGAACTGGCAGAATGAGACATTTGAAAAATGTTGCAAGAAGAGCAAAGAACGGATTCAGAGAAGGCACTGTTCCTAGACCAAAGGTCAGAAAGACTGATAAGAAGTAAAAAAGAGATGTATGAGAGAGGGAAGAGAATTGCTTGATGCAGCAAATCAATTTATGAAATGCGATCGGTACATCTTGATATGTTCTCTAGATTCAAAATTTATGCAATTTTACTGCGATATTCAGTCATTATTTTGTTGTCGTAACGTTACCCAAACAAATTTCAGACCCGATCATGTCGCAGTAATTTGTTTCTGAACAAGAATAGTGTAGAAATGAGAGAGGGAAAAATCGCTTTTTTCCTCTCAGGTGATCTAGATTAGTAACGAAAGCAATCTGCTGATCTATTTTTCTTTTTGATGTATTCGTGATAGGCTATTTTTCAAGGGAATTCTCAGCCTATTATCAAAGTCCATCGCTTAGTATTTATTTGGAGGCTCGATGAAAAGTTAAGGTCTGAATAGATACAGTGTATTTTTTAGCTTCTACTCGTCTAGTTGAGTGTGAAGACAGCTCTTAAAAAAGGAATATATAAACAGTTTCCTCAGGAATTAAAAATGGTATACTAGTGAGGTAATTAGATATGCAGAGTGAACAGCCCTAAATTACTTTGCATTATAAGTAGCAAGTAGAGTCAATTATTCAAAAAACTCAATGAAATTTCAAAGTCTTTGGTCATGGATGTTCAAAAATTAAAAAAAAAAAACTCATTCTTACAGTGCAAAAATTCATAATGATTTATCCAACTAATCAACTAATCAATTTCCTTCTAATAAAATCGAGCAATTACGTTCTTGCCAGCTGAACTCAGTTCTGTTTTCATTAGAGCAACACGTGAAAGTTCTCTCTTTTTTTGAGAATTTCAGTGCAGAGTTTCCAAAAACAGGATTTTTTAGTCTTTATTATGCCACAATAAATAAATTCATCAATCAAACTTAGCATAAAAAATTGAGCTCCGAAGTATTTGCAGGAAAATGTCTTCTAAACAATCGGTACTTGCCATAATCTTCCTATTCGCATTCCTTGCGATCGGAAAATCCGACTCGAAACCAATCATGGTCATCGAATTAATCCGCCACGGCGCTCGTGCAGCATTCGCTCCAATTTGGGACACCACAAAAGCTTGGGACGGCCTCTACGGAGAACTCACTAACGCTGGTATGAGAATGCACTACCTTCTTGGCCAATCCGTTGCTAAAGACTATCCAGAACTCCTTGGGACTTACGACCCAAGTCAAATTTCTGTCTACTCAACTGATGTCAATCGCACGATTATGAGTGCTTACTCTCACCTCTACGGTATGTTCAACCCTGGAGTTAACTACACCCTCACCCCATTCCAAAACGGCACTGCTCTTCCTCCAGGCCTTGAAAACCAGGATTTATCAGAATTTATCAAGGATGGTTTCGCGCTTCCAAATGGTATTCGGCCTGTTCCAGTGCATATCGTCGCTCGTTTTAGAGATTATTTCTTATCACCTGAAACCGGCTGCACGAATTTCAATAACATATCTCAAGGAACTCTTAACAGCACTCGTTTCCAGGAATTCAAAACAATTATGAACTCGACCACAAAATTAATCGAAGACTATTCCAAGCAATTTAACGTCCCTCTTTCCGATATCTGGTCATATCAGTCCTTGGCTGATGTGTTGATTGCTAACTGGTTCGAAAATATTCCTTTCCCTGTTAACATCACCTACGGTTCCAAAGAATGGCACGATTTGATGTTCTATAACAACTGGGTCGTCTCTTATATGTACACTGGCCAGAACGAGACTCTTAAGATCTCAGCTGTGAATCTCTTTGATAGAATCTTCACTCAATTGAGAGGAAAGCTCAACGGTACCTTCGACAAAAAGTTCGCACTTCACAGCGCTCACGATACCACGTTGATGCCAATGCTCGCTACTTTGGGTCTTGTGACAACTGACTGCTTGAGAGACGTGTACCTCGGAAAGCTCCCTGAACATGAGTGCGCGTTCCCAGAATACTCGGCTAACATCATCACTGAGTTGTACAATGACACTGCTAAGCCTTATGTGAAGTTCAGATATAACGGCAACTATAAAAACATCTGCAACACTACCGACTTTACCTGTGATTTGGACGTTTATGAGCAGATAGTTAGAGATAGACTCCAAAATTACACCACCGCAGATTACATTAAAGATTGCGGTATCTCCTCCCAAGTTGACCCAACTCCTCAGCCAACTCCAACTCCTGATCCTAATCCTTCTAACGAAAGAACGACTCTTATTGTTTTTGTTGTTCTTATCGGAGTGGTCGTGGTTATCGAGGTGATTGTCTTGATAATGTTCCTCCTCAAGAAGAAAGGCAAAGAGATCACCGATATGTCCCGGCCTGCTGATCAATCCTTGATTTCTCAACCTTAAGCGAACTTTGAGCCTCGCATTACGAGGATACCCAAAGCAGTTTTAATGGCATTTATCAAAAGCTCAGTAGTATGAAAGATACTTTGATGTCATCTTTTTCATCATTATATGACACTTGCCTTTTATTGTTGCTAGTTGAAAGTGTTACAACCATATTAAAATCGATCAATCAAGCACAGATATTAAAGATAAAAAATCCCAAAGGTCTTCTCCCCTATATCAGACTTAGTAAATTTTCAATATTATCCTGCTGCGGAGTCCTCTTTGCTTTGTTTTTTCAAAGTTAAGTTTTGTTGTTTATTGTAAGTGTTGAAAAAATTGGATAGAGAGTTGGCTTAAACTCATAATTTTATTTAGTGTTGATGAAGCAAAAAGTAGCGATCCACAGCTTTTATTCGACTACAACAAACCAACGCGAGCATATGAGTATTGGCACTATGAAAAAATGTCAAAGGGAGCTGATACTCAAAATAAACCTCATAAACTTGCTTCGCTGGATGCTGCTGACAACATTTTGTCATCTCACCATGCGGACAACGCTCTCGATATGGATGAGAGAATGCGTAGGGTATCTAGTCACCATAGAAGTACTCGCCTTTCTTTCTTGCGTGGGTATTGTAACCAAATTTCTCAATTGGAAGTACCAGCCGCCAAATTACACGAGTTACTCTTTGTCGATTATATCATTGCTTGGAGAGTGTCTTCTGTGTTCAGTTCTTTGCAAAGCAACAAGAGGAGATTTTATTCAGTTCTCGTTTATGATGACGCTAATGGAATTGATCAAAATACTGTTTTTAGCGTGCTATAAATATGAGTTTCAGCATCGACATGTCCAGATATATTATCTCATCCTGATTTTGATTGTTCCGGCTTTCTTTTATGTTGTGTTTAGCATGAATGAGATGTTTAGCACCTGTGTGTGGACGCTGTTGATTGTATTCTACAATATAACGTACTGGGGCACGGCGTTAAACCTTGCTATGGATTTCGCTTGGAAATTGAAGGACAGACCGCTGGAAGCCGAAATCGTTGTTCATTATTTTGGAATGTTTTTCGTTTATGTTGCTGCTGGTTATTATTATCTCCAGAAGTATACGAAATGATCAAAGGGCAACTCTTCGCAAATATTCATTCAACTGCATCGAGTTTTTTAGTATTTTATACGAGAGTTTAATGTAAAATTGTAAGTTGTAAAGAGTGTTTCATACTGTTTTCCAACAAAAAACTGAATTATTTTTTCATCAAGGTTTGACACTGCAGAATATAAAATCAGCTTAGAGCTACTTAGGTGCTTTCAAATATTATAGGGTTCATTGAAGTACATGGTATCACAGAAGAGGTCAGTATCTAATATGTAATCCACTATTACTATTTCCTTTGAACTCGAATTTGTTTCTGAATAAAATCTTTAGCTTATTGACTCAGTCACTAAAATTTGAGGTTCGATTCATATTTAAAACCCAATATATTGGACTCATATTCAAATGACCTATAATGAACCCTGGCTTCAGGTGGTCTCCGATATCATTGGTTGGATCTATTTTCTGGTTTGGTCAGCTTCTTTCTATGGGCAGCTGCTTCTAAATTATAAGCGAAAGAGGTGTTTTCCTAGCATTTCAATGAGTTAATAATCCATCATTCAGTGTTGAGGGCATGAAACTCGAGTTTCAAATGCTCAATCTATTAGGATTCACGTTCTACGCCATTTACACAATCAAAGGAAGGTTCTTCCCCGATCCTAAAGATGGATTAGGAGAGGTAGCTCTCATGCAGCATATACAAATCAAAATTTCTTTGTATAGGTTTCAATTCAAGACACAATCTTCGCTATTCATGCACTTACAATCACGATACTGCAATGCATCCAAATATTCATATACCCAGTACGAACTATTACTTTAATAAACATCCTTATTGGCTGAAAAGAGAGGGAAAAACAGAGTTTCGCAGTACGGATGGGTTCTCTTTTTTACTTACATAGGCCTGGCTGTGATATTCGGCTTGATATTTATGGTAAGCGCAAACATTCTGGCTTTTGAGTTCTTATTTGTTGGAAAAATAATCAGTTTACTAATTGGATTACTGTGACAAGTGCGGTTAACTATTGGAAAATGCTTGGATATTTGAAGGTGTCGATCAGCTGTATTAAATATATCCCTCAGGTCTGTGCTGCGATAATGTTTTCCCAGTTTAACTCTGGAAACTAGGTCTTTTGGAATTACAAACGAAAGAGCACTGTTGGCTGGAGCATCTTCAACATTCTGATGGATTTCATTGGAGGACTTTTCTCAGTTTTACAGAACGTGATTTCAATTATCCAATTCGGTAAGTGAAGTGGTTTGGTTGAGCTTGATGTTATTTTTGTGTAGGCTGGGGAGAGTTCAACGTGGTCAAATTCATGCTTGGAAATCTTTCGATGGGATTCGATATCGTCTTTGTGACTCAGCATTATATTTTGTATCGTAACAATGATCCTGAAAGAGATGTAAATGAGAATTTTGATGAGTGTTTAATTCGTTTATCATTTTTCAGCAATATTGGGAAGAAGCAGAAAAGGCATACTTAGAGGATCCGCTGACTTCAGGTGATACTTCTGAGAGATCTAAGTTGGTGAGCCCTTTATAAAAAAATTTAAAATAGTAGTATTTATGCTGAGACAGGTCTTTTTTGTCATTTATATTTTATGTTTGTACTTTTTCTTTTTTATTAAATGCTTCTACGAAATTGTTTGCAAAATATCGGTCTATGGACAAGACTTATATCGGTACTAACAAATTTATCTTTGGAACCTAACTTCTTATTGCTACATCCACACTTAGTAATGGTTTTGAGAAAAAAGTGAAAACAAATTTTGGTGTTGTTGTTGAGAATTGCATCTTGCTTTGTTGAATGGGATTACGCTCCAATCGTGATTTACAACTCAATTGGTACGAATAATAACTCAATTAGCAAGAAAAAGTAGAAATTTCTGCAAAGCTTTGATTATCTCTTATATAAATTCATTTGTTAAGTTAACGCTGGAAAGGAGTACTCTTAGGTGATTAAGAGAAGCTGTCTCACTCATTTTCGACTTGTAGTGGATCAATCGCGAGTATCTGCTTGCCTACAAGACTTTTGCTTCCTCATGACAAGCTTGACACCAACTCTGCTCCACAATAAAACTTTGTGCCAATTCTGGATGATCCACTACTCCTCGTGAGGAATAACACTTTGTGTTCACAGGAATTCTTGTTATCTTCCTTAATTCCCTCTTCTAGATCATCGACAGCTTTGAACTTCCTCTTACTCACCGTTCAACGATATCTTTTGTTCTCCTCCCATCTTTCTGAGTTTTTCTTTTTCTTTTTCATTTCAATGTTTCAATTTCGTTTCTCTCAAGCTTGAGGCATGATCCAGTAGTTAGGATTTCAGCTAGCCTTGTTACTCTCTTTTGCTAAAATTTACTTTTCTTTTTATTTTTTTGGAGCCTTTGATCCTTATCCCGAAGTATTTTGTTCGTCGTCATATGCCTTCAAGTTGTATTCGTACAGCTTCATAAGCGCCTGTTTCCAATCTCGCACGGGTAATTAATCCACGCTCGCTTATTTCGAACCTCGGTTTCAGAAAGTCTGAGTCGGGAACCGATCGTTTTTGTCTTCGTTCTATTCGTTCTAGGTTGCATTTTTCTGGTGGCTCAGGAGCTTTCGTTGAATTTTTGTTTTCTTGTCTCGTTGGTCCATCTTGCAAGTCGTCTTCAGTCGTGAGTTCTTCCTCTCGCTCTCGGTTTCTGCCACTTCTTCGTAGATTGTCCACGTAGTTATGATGCAGATCCACAGTACTAGCGTTCCATACTTGTTTCCGTCTCTGTCGCTCGGGTCTCATCGTACTCAATCTGAACGTTGATTTCTCAAGCGTCTTGTTCTTCAAACTCTTCCCTTTCCGTTTGCTCGTCCGTCCATTGTGTTTTCTGCTCATGGTTTGTTCGTGGACAACGTCTTTTTCGACGTCTTCTTTCTTCGTCTTGTTCTTCTACTTCTCGAGCCCAAAGATTCCTTCGCCGTCTTCTTCGTCGTATCCGTGGTATCCGTTGTCTTCATCTTCGTCTTCATCTTCATCTTCATCTTCATCTTCATCTTCTACTTCTCGAATCCAAAGGTCCCTTCTCCGTCTTCTTCGCCGTATCCGTGGTATCCGTGGTATCCGTCGTCTTCGTCGTAGCCGTCGAATTCGTCATGTTCTTCGTCTTCGACTTCTTCGTATCGTCGTATCCGTCGTGTTCTTCGTTTTCGTCGAATTTGTCGTACTTCCGTGTTCGTCGTATCCATTATATTTGTCTGATTTGTCGTTATCGGCCACTCCATCGTGTTTCGCCATAATTGTAGAGCTCGTCGTCTTTCCCGTCTTGGTGTCGTATTTTTTGTATTCGTCCTTCTCGTCGTGATCGTCGCCTTCCTCGTTGCGATCGTTGTCTTCCGCGCAGCCGTCGTAATTGCCATAGTTGTAATCTGCCGTAATCAGTGTATCCACCATCTTCTTCGTAGCTGTGGTATCCGTCATATCAGTCGTATTCGTTGTGATCACCATTTAGTTGCAGTATCTGTCGTAATCAGTGATCCATCGTCTTCGTCGTAGCTGTAGTATCTATCGTATCAGCGTATCCATCGTCTTTGTCCTGCCTGTTGTATCCAAAGTTTCCATCATGTTCGGTGTCTTCTCCGACTTCGCTGGAATCGTAGCAGTCGTCGAGATCTGCGTAATCGGAGTAGTTGTTGTATCCATCTTCTCTCCCATCTTCATCTTACTTGTAGTAACTTTCGTGTTCATCGTAAATGTCATAATTTCCATTGTTGCTGTCTGTATTCATTGTATTTGTTGTAATCGGCGTAGCTGTCGTAGTTGGCGGAGTCGTCGTATCCTTCGTCTCGTCCTCGTCTTCATCAACGTCGTAGTAATCGTAATCGTTGTAATCGTCGTTATCGCCGTTTTCAACGTCGTAGTAATCGTAGTCGTCGTAGTAATCGTAGTCGTCGTGTTCGTCGTGTTCGTCGTGTTCGTCGTGTTCGTCGTGTTCGTCGTGTTCGTCGTGTTCATCGTGTTCATCGTCTTCATCGTCTTCGTCGTCTTCGTCGTAAAAGTCGTATGAATCGTCGTCGTTTTCGTTGTCATCTCTGTCTTCGTCTCCTAAGTCGTATTATATTTTCCCACTTTGTTTCGTCAATTCTTCTTAAGTCGTCAATTTTGTTCTCCGGAGTTTTGATTCGAAATACTCAGAGAGAGGTTCTCCAGCGGTTAGCAATATTGATTCCTTAGAGGTTCCTATCACTTGATATTTGAGGATCTTGACCATAATCAAATCGTATCATCTACATTTTGTTGTGACTCAACTTTATAAAGCTCCACACGAGAAAAAGAAATGCTGATCGTCACAATTCATTCGAATAACAACAACAAGAATATTCCTCAAGCTGAAGTTACTGCAAATATTCTGGCAAGTGCAAGAACGTCTAATCATCATTCCTAACTTCAGTTGTTGTACTGGAGAATACTTCTCACTGCATTTCGAACCTGTGATGAAATATTGCTTTTATGATTTTCGCAGTTCCTATTGAAGGCAAAAATCGCACTTTGCTGACTCCGGAGAAACCGCAGTTTGCCGAATTTTAAATGAAAACGTGTGTTACGATAACAGTGGCTTAGGAGAGGACTTCCTTCTCTTTTCGACTTTACACGAGTGGATTTTGAATTACAATTACACCATCAATATAGCAGACGTTATCGAATCGCAGTTGGTTAAACTTCCAATCTTGATTCGCTTCGGGCTTGCAACCAGAGTTATATGTCGTTTGCTTTTTGTTTATTTTTTATTTTTATTTTTTTTGTTGATGGAAACACTGACTATACAATAACTCTCTGCTTGATATCGCATTTGGATTTACTAACCGCACTGGTCCTCAGGTAACAGAGCGAAAGTGTCCCAAGGTGTTGGTGAAAATTATCTCGGTAAATTTCTAGTCGTCGAGCGTGGCTATTTCTTTTATTTATTTGAAGAGGTGATTGGTAGAGCTATTCCGTAATCTCAAATACTAACTGTTCGAATTCTTTGACAAGGCTCTTTGCTACGTCTTCTTAATTAAGATGTCATTGATTGTGTGAGCGAAACATGAGGGTGCTTTTGCACGAGGCCCGTATTGGAGCGTGTTTATTTTAAAAAATTTTCTGATTTTGCTAAGTTAATCTTGCATAGTGAGCAAACTAGGAGAAGGGTCGATAGCCAAATAAGACTTCGAGATCGTGTTGATAGAAACTTCTGAGTGTTGAGCTAGTCCTCGTCGCAGTTTAGATCTGCCTGCCATGGGCTTTCCTCTGCAAAGATCCTCTAGTCGTTCCAGAGGGATATCTGCTTGAAGCTGAGAAGTTTTCGAGGATGCTAACACCATCGAATGAGCTGCTTATAAACACTTTTTGAAACAAAATATTATGGGTGGGAAAAATTAATTTAATCTTATTATAAATTTAATAATATAATAGTATTGTTGTGATAACTTTTTTTTTTTTGATGTTGCCGAGCAAAAAGTCTCTTGCAGTGGGCTAGAAGTGTGGGATGCAAGTTAGCTAGCCTCAATTCTCTGGCCGAGCAAGAGTTAACCGTGCTAGCCTCATTTTTAATGTCTTGCAATAAAAATCGCAGACCGATGGATTAGAGAAAGACATTACTGTTCAGAAGCTCAGGTAGATTATCTGCTCGCAACAAAAAGGCTGTTTGCTCCCAGTCGATTGCTAAATCCCACTGAAAAGCGATTTTTTATCGATTGAGAGCTAAAGTTGCTAATGAGACATTTATCCAATGATCTGAGTTTGAAATGGCTAGTCATTGTTAGTACAAGGTACGAATAGGGCCTTATTCATGTAAATATGCAAAGAATACCACCTGCCGTTCGTTTGAACAGCCTACTGAGACACGTTTCGAGAATATTAAGAAAGGCTTCTAGAATTGACACTATTGTCAGTAATCTAACAACATAAAAAAAGGTAGCGTTTTCGGATGAGATCGGAAACATCGATCAGAAAGGTAATAGTTGCTTGCTCTCCCAGCCATGCTACGAGGATTGCTTGATCAATTTGCCACCAAAATCAAGAGTAGGCCGCTTTCATCAACTTGGAACGAATACTTTTCATTTTATCAGCCTATTGGTTGACAAGTTCTACGAAGAATCGACTCTCTCAGAACTTTATCATACCAAATCGCATTGCCCTTTCAAACTTAAACACAAACAGAATTTGACTTTTCAGAGCAGCAATTTGCCAACCAATGACAAACAAATTTCATCATTTCAGCCAAAATTATCAGAGTTTCGATTCGAGTATTAACCAATCATAAGCCTCTCTGCATTTGCTTGTGATCTTAAACTCATTTCTCGAAATCACTTAAAGAAGCTTGTTATGAGGAACTACAATTCTGCTATTAAGTTTATTAGTTAGTTTGTATCCGAATGCAATTGTTATAGCTCTTTATTAACCCTTTAATTTAGCTAAATTTATCAAATCGGATACTTAAAGATACTTTCACCTCACTCAAAACTCAGTTCAACACCAAATGTTTTTTAGTTCAATATTTCAGAACTCTCAATTAAACAAAGGCCAGTTTATCCAACATGATGAACAGCAAGATCCTTCTTTCCACTCTTTTTCGGAATTCCGATGACAACACCTCTCTAAAACCTCAAGGAGGTTCTCTCAAGCAAAAAGCCGAGCGCTACCTTTCAAAAGGCACAAAAACTATTGAAAAAAACGAGTTGAAGTTTCCGAAAATAAAACAAGAAGATAACGCAGTCTCTAAACTCCTTAACAATATTAAAGGCAAGAAAGATAATCAATTTGAGGGAGCCCAAAAAGATTCCGCGTTCAACGTCTATAAAGCGAAGAAGACAATTGTCGTTGCAGAACCCATTGAAATCGAGCCAAGTCCTCAAATCAGCGTTGAGCTTCTTTATAATAAAAATTACGGTGACGAGATGGAAAAACACCTGTATTTTGCGATGGTAAGACCTTTGTGAGTTGCTATTTTGAAAATTTTCTATCAGCCAGATTTTTCTAATTCGCTGAGAAATCACGCAATCTCAGAGAAAATGCGAGCGATAATGGTGAACTGGATGATCGAGGTCCTTGCAAATTTTAACGAAACAACGAGTCATCAAACGTTGTTCCTTTCTGTGGCAATAATGGACATGTATTTCAAGCGGACTAAAGAGTAGTAACGCTTTGGAAAATTTAATCTTTAACGCGCTGTCTTCAACCAGAATCTTGCAGGACTCTGATGTTCATTTGACAGGAATGTGTGCAATGTTTCTTGCTTCGAAGTACGATGATGTGTATCATATTCCACTGTTCGAGTTTATCACGAGTGTGGGCCATAATAAATATTCTGGGTAAATATTCTTTTCAATGAATTGGGTTCCCATTGATCTCATTCCAATATTTAGTGAGGCGATTAAACAAAAAGAATGGGAGATCGTTTCTGCGCTGGAGTTTAATGTCAATATCCCAACATACCTCGACTATTTGGGAAGGATTATCTATAATAATTTCCAAGCTGACGACCCGAAAAACCTCGAGTCAATTCGGAACACAACCATTTACGTACTGAAGATGTGTCTCCATCATTACGATATGCTTCAATTTTCACCGAAAATACTTGTTTATTCAGCACTGTGCTATTCAGTGAAATGTTTATTCAATGACCTAATTGAAAACTCCAAACAAAAGAACGTTGATATCCGACAAATTCAGATCCAAGAGGCGAATCTAGTAAGGAATTTCTCATCGATTTCTCTTTAACTCTCTCTTATTAGCTCAAATCAATTCTCATATCCGGCGCAATGGATGAAATTAGCCAAATCCAAAGATGCACTGACACCATCAAAGAGTTGGCATTAACTTACAGACAGAGGTATCCAACCCTCACGAATATTGACAAATACTGCCAATATTTCAAAGATTAGTCTTCTTTTTTTTTTAACAAAAATACTCCTATGGACACTACATGAAGTACAAACGGTTCATCGTAATGATTATATATACATAATTAATTATACCAATATAACCCCTTATGATTGCCCAAGCTCAACTACTCTAACAAATCTTCTTCTCTCTTTCTTTAGTAGAGGGTAATAATTCAGAGATATATATATACATACACTCTTGTTGCTAATTTGACTCTTGTTACTAGTTTCCTATCAAATATCTTAGAGAATAAGACATTTATTGTAGTTGAAAAAAGTTATTTTTTTGCTGACAGAGCAATGTTTCAAGATTATTAGAGACTTCCTAATTATCATACACGAAATCAAAGCAAAGTAAGCAAAAAAAAGAAAATGCTCCTATGGAGTTTCGCAGCCAAAAGTAATAATTCAAATTTCACGAAAATATAAATATAGGAGCAAAAAAGTATCGATTCTTGTTTCTCTTAACCACCGAAACCGTAGAGGGTTCTGCCTTGTCTCTTAAGAGCATAAACAACATCAAGAGCAGTGACTGTCTTTCTCTTGGCGTGCTCAGTGTAAGTGGTTGCGTCTCTAACAACGTTTTCCAAGAAACTCTTCAAGACGGCTCTGGAGTCGTCGTAGATGTATGTGGAAATACGTTTAACACCACCTCTTCTGGCCAATCTTCTGATTGCAGGCTTGGTGATACCTTCAATGCTTGGCTTGTTTGTCTTTCTGGCGTGTCTCTTGGCGCCGACCTTACCGACACCCTTACCACCTTTTCCTTGTCCGACCATATGATATTTTCTTTGCTGTGTTTTGGATATTGTTTATAACAGCTGAGTCGCTCGCCATATAACAAGTCGCACATGAGATAAAATATCCAAAATCTTTGATTTTATTGGTAGTTTAGATTGGAACCCGCCAATCAGATTTTAAATTTCGATATCTTGGGATACAAGCCAAAATAAAAATTGAACTGAGCTACTCTAACGTAAATAAATCCAAAGTTAAGCGTAAAAAAACTCGACAAACTCAGAGCATCCCTTACAATGGCAAGAACCAAGCAAACTGCAAGAAAGTCTACTGGTGCTAAAGCCCCAAGAAAGCAACTCGCTTCCAAGGCCGCAAGAAAGAGCGCTCCAGCTACTGGTGGTGTCAAGAAGCCACACAGATACAGACCTGGTACCGTCGCTCTCAGAGAAATCAGAAAATACCAAAAGTCCACTGATCTCCTCATCAGAAAGCTTCCTTTCCAAAGACTTGTGAGAGAAATCGCTCACGAATTCCAAAAGGAACTCAGATTCCAGAGCTCCGCTGTCTTGGCTCTTCAAGAAGCCGCTGAATCCTACCTCGTTGCTCTTTTCGAAGACACCAATCTCTGCGCCATCCACGCTAAGAGAGTCACTATCATGTCCAAGGATTTGGCCCTTGCTAGAAGAATCAGAGGAGAAAGATTCTAAGGTGTTTTGTATAACAAAGCTTAGAAAGAGATATTAGAGTGTTTGTGTAACTCTCTATCGTTGTATTGTTCTTTCAATTTTTCCATTTGAGTTCAATTTCAATTCAAGTCACAAAAAAAATATTGATTTTTTGCTAGATATGTTGAGAGAGTTTATTAGGCTTAGTTTTGAGCCTTAGAGTTATAACATTAGGAGCTAGGAAGACCTTCGAAAGAAGTGAGAAAGGTTTTGTTTAAGAATAAGGCAGTAAAATCATGGTGAGGGAGGTTTTAGAGATAGGGTTTAACAATTTGCACTAAAAAGTGTAATTTAATAAAATCGGAGAAGGGAAGTCTATCGGAAAGCCCGTCTAGCTCAGTCGGTAGAGCGCAAGGCTCTTAACCTTGTGGTCGTGGGTTCGAGCCCCACGGT
>ENA-UOUE01001399-UOUE01001399.1-compost-metagenome-genome-assembly--contig:-NODE-1399-length-15342-cov-13.321651_pt1 | contig 15342 bp, 13 predicted proteins | sample MGYA00238146_ERZ747223 | MGnify/ENA primary metagenome ERZ747223 (study PRJEB28781, sample SAMN06268865) | compost metagenome | isolation source: single cell | place: USA: California, Emeryville, Joint... | reverse complement strand
AGATTTGCGATTTGTTTTGGAATTGGAATCCCGGTTTGTGCAAAAGTTCTGCGAGCTGTTTGTTCGAAAACACGCTCACGACCAGACAACCAAGCTTCTTCCTGATTAGTGGTATTTCTTTGAATCGGATGCAAGACGATCTTTTCTTCCATTCTTTGATTAATAGTAAAATAAAATCAGGACAAGTTTTTAAAACTGTAACTCTTATCTAAGCGCCAGGAATATTATCTGATCAAATAATAGGTCTGATCTCAACGGGATTAGGAACATGGATACATCTTTCAATCGGTTTCGCTTATCGTTATGGATATATAGTATGTTTAGTGTTAGAAAAAATTGGATGTTTATGAACTGGCTAGTAACTACATGTATTTTAGATTAGGAAATTCAATAAATATGATTATTATCGAGTTATAATTCAGTATTTCTTCTGGAATTCTCTGTCTGTACATTAATATGCTCGTTAGAGTCATTTTGCTTGGTTAACCTGTCAGCAATGCTAGTGGGTTGGATATATTGCGACAGCGACATTTCGCTCTTTCTGATGGAGTCTCGAGGGGAATCAAGGGGCCTGTACTTCATCGAAGCCGTTTCATTATCTCCCTGCTTTTTCCAATTACCTCTGCTTACTAAATAATTATTATCGTATTCCGGCGGCAATAATCTCAAATTCCTTCCTTGCGTATTGAAAGTAGCGATTCCTGCTTTCAAGTCTAACAGTGTAAGTAACCGTTCTGTTCCAAACGCAAGCGGAGTGAACCCTTCATCGTTTAGGGTATTCAAATTGCCTCCTTTGATCAAAAGCAGCATTACCACCTATAATATTTGAATTAATTCTTATCCAAAAGTGAATGATATACCGCATCGTTGTCAGACTTGAAGGCCATGTGCAAAGGAGTGTTGCCTCTTTCACAAGGTTCATTCACTTTAGCCCCTAAATCTGTTAGGAACTGGCAGAATGGTAGATTTCCGTGTTTCGCTGTGTAATACAATGGCGTATTTTTCCACTCGTCTTTCACATTGACATCGGTTTCTGAGTAAGGATATCCTTGCGATTTTAACGCAGCGAAATTGTTTGCTCTTGCGGTCGTCAGAAGTTTTCTCTGCTTGAGCAAAAGTCCTTTGGGAGGCTCTCTTCGGGTGATTTTCTCCATTCGTTTTTTAATCTCTTCCTCCACATCTCTCCGAATCTCATCTTTCGATTTAAGTACTATACGGGCTCTGGTTGTCGCTGCATGACTTGTAACTGGCTGTTTTTCTAGACCACGAAGCTTTGGTATGAGTAGCTGCTTTGGTTTTTCGGATTGACCGCCTCCAAAACTTTTAATGGTGAAATTGCTGCTGTGACCAAGGGTTTTCGTTTGTCTATGCATTGCTGTTTTCGGTCTCATATCTTGCTTTTGGGCGTTCTTTTCTCTCCTAAATACATTTATAAGATAATTGGCAAAAAACTAAAAGGATTACTGTTCATCCTCTTCTTCCATTGTGAATAAAGCATCCATAATAATCGTTGGTGTAACGATGGTCTTCCGCTGGAAACGTGGACTGACAGCTCCAGTCTGTTGCTGCTGGTGCACTTGAGGATTTGTTTCTTTTTTCTTCGGACTAGGAGGCTCATCGAGAACGTCGTCAAGAACGATGCTTGAATACTGAGGCTGCTTGCTGATGACAACCATAGCGTTTTTAAGAGATTCGATGAGGGATTTCTTTTCTTCTTCTAGAGCAGCAGTTTTATCATTGGAGGCCATTGCAGCTCGATTTCTGTGATGAGTCATTTGGTAGTAGTAGTACTGTTTCATCACCTCTCTCTGAAACTGGCGGAATAATATTGGGTCTTTCTGTTGCATCTCAACGATGATAGCCTTGGCTTTCGAATCCTGATAACTTTTCGTTTTTCTCGTTGGTGAGTCTAGCTTCTCTTCAGTCAACGCAAGGAAAACGGCCTTGAGAATGTCAGGCAGTCCTTCCTCATTATGTTTGAGCGAGCGAATAGCTTTTCTGTCCTCCATCATATGCCTCTTGGTCGCTTGGAATTTTCCTCGCTCCAAAAGCCCTTTAATATGGGCTTTTAAGAGCGTTGCTGCCTTGTGTTCAAGAGCAGTCCCTTTAAACTTGGGCAAGTCAGTCGCATAGTAACCCTTTATGATTCGCTTAAGGACCAACAATGAGGAAAAAAGATACCGAATTAGACTCGTATTCGTACTCTGGAGGCCCTCCGGAGTAGTATTTCGAGAAAAGTTTTTTGTTCTTAAGAGGCAGAGCACTACGGATCTGAAGTAAATATTCTTTGGGGTCTTCATTGGCTCTTTTCATCAGTTTCGGGTCAACGATGTTCGGAGCTAGCCCCAAGAAGTCCTTCTGTCGCTCCTCCGTTGTAATGAGGATTTTCGAGCTTGGATGATGAACGCGCTTCGAGGTCTTTACATCCAACAGTTGAGATGTCGTCCTGTGATGTGAGGTATTGACTCCTGGCGGACTCTTCTCTCGAGGGAGAGTCTTCTTCCCTGCATCACTGCGCTCAGTGTTCGCAGCGCTCTCTTTCTCTTTGCGCCGTTTTTCATAAGTTTCGTATCTTTGGGCCATTTCTCTCAGCATTCGACTCTGTTCTTCCTTCCCCATCGCTACTCTTAACAGCCGTGCATGCGACTCATCATATTGTTGTACCTTTTTCTTGTTCCGAAGGTTATCTTCATGTAGGTACTCCATACGCGCTTTCTGCATCTCGCTTCGGTTCTTTTGGTATCCATGCAAGATTTTCTGAGCAAGATCAATCTCTACCTAAACTCCACGAAACACATCATTATTATTACAATAAATCGCACGAATTTGTACCGCTTCTACAATCTCAGGCTCCAATTGATTCACCACTGATTGGATGAATTGTGTATCGGAGTACGAGTTCAGAAACAGACTTGTATGGGCAAATTCTGCATACTCTCGAGAGGTAAGCGCGTCTCCCTGTCGGTATCTCTCCAATAGATGATTCCGCTGAGATTTTTGTTTCTCTTCCTTTTGTGACTTCTGGATAAACGGAGCCAACCCGACCTCATTCCATGATGAACTTTTGATATTATTGAACATTCTCGCACGCGCTTCTTCCTTATGATCCTTAAAATCATACTCGGCTTCGTGATCCCAGATATACTGGCTTGCTCCCTCATTAACTCCTGATCTGTCTGTCGTAGCGTTCATTTTATTTATCGCGGCTTGCAGCGCATATGCATCGCTGGTCGAGGTGGTATTATGACGATCTCTCCGCACTGACGACTGCGATGTGAAAGTAAAAGTACCAGAGCTCGCGCTTCGAGCAGTTTCAGGGCGAATTCCTTCTCCTTGACTTGCCAGCCGCTTCTTTTTGTGGAAAGTTTTGTTTATTTTGAATATCGCTTCGTTGTTCCCAAGCACATCAGCGAGTATCTCTGTATTATTGACAACTGGGATATGCTCGAGATTTATTCTGCGGGATCTTGCAGTGCTCATCGTTGATCTGTCTTTCGAGCGGATCTCATCAAGTGAGCGCTCAATATCTTTCTGATTATCCACCTAAATCGAAAACTCCAATGAGTCTGGTTTCATTGATAGCAACTTACGTCGTTTAAGATTTCCATCAGCCCGAGTTTCAGTTTCTTTTTCAAAAAGGGAAATCTAATGCATGATTAAAAGCTCAGTGATAAGTCAATTAGAAAGGGTCAACTTCGTTTTCAATTTCAGCCACGGGAAAACATCTGCTTTCTCTTTCTCGAACTTTTCTCTTTTCTGCTCCTTTGTAAGCTCAATTTGTTGCAGCTCTTTCTCTTTCTTTTCAAGCTCTTTCCTCCACTTATCATACTCCTCGTCAAGTTTACGCTTCATCGACATGATAACTAATTTTTCCTTTCCTTCCTCAGTTTCGATAGCGGCAAGCTGCGCTTGTGAGATACCAAATTCCTTCAACAATCTTGTATTGTAGTTGCTATGTTAATTACAGTTTCCCATGCAAAAATTACTCAATTGCCTCCTCGTCAAGCTGATGCCATATGTTTGTAAAGCTGATCACTTTTTTTCTATGAGTAGGTGATTTATCTCTTTCTAAATCTGCAGCAGACACTGTTTTCTGATCGATTTAATCGTTCAAATTATATTGTTATAACGTTACCTTTCAGGACAGGTTTGTGATCATCAGCACGGATCATTGTTGGACTTTTTGCATTACTATTTCTGCTCGTTCCTGATCTCGGAGAAAGGATTCTGTCCTGAGTAGTGGCTTTGATATAATTTGCCACGGCATGCACTGCCGATAACTTAGTTTTCGACTCTTTGCATAGCTCATTGAAATAACTATCAATTTCTTTTGGATCAAAAAGTCCAAAAACTGTCCGATCCGTGGTTTCTAGTTCATAAGTTCGGGGAGTTTGTTGTTTTTGCGCAATCTTCCTGTACAGACTGTCTTTCGAAAGGTCCTTCGAGAGAGACCGCGAGGTGCTAAGCATATGAAATAGTTAAATCGATAGTTAAAAATTCGAGATAAAATTTTGTTTTGGCTTATTGATCGGCTCTTTTGAGAATCGTTTTACTTTTATTACAGCTTTCTTTTAGATAAGATTTACAAAATTTGAATAAATTACCTCAAAATTTCATTCTGAACTCTCGAAATGACTGATAAGATCTCAATTACGTTCGATGATGAGAACAGAATTCGTGTGCTTGAAGCAGACAAGTTCAAGGACACCGAGACAATGCGAAATGAATCCATGGAGTTCATTAAAAGTGATTTTATCTAATTTTCGAAAGAATAACATGTTCATTCACAGAGACCCTCTCTTTCGATGAGACTATCAGCTCGATTTTGGAAGTATTAGAAGCACAATCGAAGAAAGTCGAGTTGGAAAAGCTCAGGGTAATGCCAAAAAGCGTTTGCCACAGTGTTGACATTCAAATATATTGATAATAGGCCGTTGGAGAAAGAAACAAAGTGGAAGGTGAGGCTGAAGTTCGTAAGAAGAAGATGCTGGAATTGAATAATTTGCTAAATGAAAAACGCAGTGAGCTGGAAAGGTGATTATTATTCGTCGATATGAAGTTGTAACTGATCGGTGATGCTAGATACACGCATGAATATGAGAGTTTACTGAAAGTGGAGGCGGAGCAGAAAGCATTGATTGAGAAACTGAGCAATAATGAAGCATAGATTCGAATTTTTTTTTTCATTTTAACGCTTGATGGGCTTTGTGCGATTCGAATGTTTGATGGAGTCTATGAGCTCAATACAGCATTTATTGTTAATAAATTTCTACTATATCTATCATACGTGGATCCATGATTTGTAAAAGGTGAATCGAATCTGATTGCTCGAGAGAAATATTTCAAATTTGCATAATGTTTACTGAGCTGAGCAAAAAAAAAAAGCTATCGGAATTTCAAAGCAAATTACTTATAAGTACATAAAAGAGATCTGCTCTAAGCGAGAGCTCTATTTCTTTAATACAAATGTTGGAGCAACATCACAAACAGATAGAGGCCTTTAGATAAAGATAGAATATCTCTCTTTTTGTTGTGAATCGAACTATGGCTTTGGGTATTAGCTAAGGAAATTGAGTTATTTTTTCTTAAAGCATGCATTATAGCGTAGTCTTCAGAGCAATGCATTAGCAGTTTGAGTTTCTGAAGGGTACTTTTTGTTGGATTTTCGGTGGCTTGCTCTTGTTATTGAGGTCTTTTGGAGGATTGGACTTAGGCTAATTAAGATAGATTAACTCACATACAGTAGAAGGAAAATTTACCGTGTTATCTTCGTCTTCTTGATCCACTGGGACCAGTTTCATAAGTTTTTCAATCAAATTTTGCTCGACCAATCGCTGATAGAACTGCTGAACGTTCATACTACACTCTTCGTCTTCCAGAGAAAACAATATATCCGAAATTAATTCTAATACTTTCGAATCAATGGTAGTTATGTCAATAGTCTCAGCCGTAATAACTCCTTTCCTTGACGCATCTAAAATGTTAAAAACTTGTCTCACAGCTTTTTCTCCCAGCAACTTCGTCTGCTGTTTCTCTAACATCTTTTCTGAACGAGTCCTGTTCAGAATCGATTCACGTAGCGATACCTTTTTATCCGTATGAGACGATTCATTAGCTTTTTTATTCATATTGGTCGGTGATTTCACCTGGGTAAACGATATATTCGCCTGCCTGTTCTCCTTGAGCACATGAGAGGATCGGTTCAGAATCTTTTTCCCAGAGCTCGTTCCAGTCGTCACAAACGATTGTGTTGTAGAGAGATTTTTTTCTTTTGCTGAAACACTCTTAGAAGAGTTTTTCGTCGACGTCGGCTCAACGAAACTACCTTGATACATGTATTTAACGCTAGCATTTCCTGTTTGCAGCGCTGACCTTGAATTGCTCCGCAGATTGCTTTTCGAGCCAGAATTAATGTTCCTGACACTCAGGCTTCCTCTCGAGCCGTTATTTGGCGAAGTTACATCAAAGTCCGTGAGTAGAAGTTGTGGTTTCAGTTTGCTAGTGGGACTCTGCACAACCAATTTCCTTGACTTATCTCTTTGACTGTCTCTTGGTTTATTTATGCTGGGACGGAAGGTATTCTCTTTCTCTTCACGCAAAGTCCTTTCGAGTTTCACCTTAGCGCTGAGCTGATCTAATCGATTTTTCTTAGCGGTGGCGTCATTATACAGCCGATTAAACGAGGCGTCTCTCGAGGTCGGACTAACGTACTTGTTGCTGCTGACTTTTGTATATTGATCGTCGCTATTTTCTGTATCAATGATATAGGAGCGCTTCTGTGGGTCCACGAATGATGTGCTTAACTCATTGCGTTTTTTCGACTCGGTGAAGGACTTATTAGCCGCAGGAATTACCTTCTCGAGGCTTTTATTCAATTTTTTATTCGATTGTGGGCTTTTGACGATCGAGCTTCGGAGCGCTGGCCGCTGGATTTGCTCGTAGATATTATGAATCAATCCCGGCTTGCCTTTGCTTGGGTGATCGAGACTCTCTCGGGCCTCTTTTCTGTTTATAGGAGTTGATTCAGGTTTTGGATTTTCTCTGTGGACGCTAGTGAGTTTCGCTTCAAAATTCTGCTTTTCAGTTTCTGTAAAGAGTTCCCTTTTCACTTCTTTTTCTGGTTGTGGGGGTTCGTCCTCAAGCACCTTGCCATTTTGCAGCTCGAATTTTATCACGGGTCGCGTCCTTTCAGCAGCAAGTTTAGCATCAGAGCGATGGGATGACCGATTTTCTCGTGAAGGCCGTCCAGAAAGTGTTTGGTTTACTGGCTGCGGGTCCTCGCGTTCATTCTGAGGTCGAGACTGCTTAGGGACTGGGTTATTATCTGAATTGGTGGTTGGGCCCGAAGCCTGTCCTTTAGAGAGAGATCGCTGGCGCGTTCGTTCTTCTTTTAATTTTTGGTAATTTCGTAATTGTGTGATTATATTCCGGGTAAGCGGATCAACAACTTTACTATCAAGCTGGTTCTTCAGACAAAAGTCTAGAGCGACTTTGGCTGGATCATCTCCTTCGAATAAACATAATTCGTCCTTCTTTCCACTGCCAAGGTCAATTTTCATAACGATGATTGGCTGCCTATTTTTGCCAGCTAAGTATACATCTGATAATCTATTTCGTTCAGAAATGGAGCTCTCTCTTTTGTTGCTATCAGGCTCACTGAGCTGCCCTGTGTTCTGCGCATCAGTTTGAGAGATCTGCTGATGTGATGCATTGGTTGAGGTTTTCTGAGTGCGAGAGTCCATGGAATTGATCGATTTATCCAGCGAAACAGTGCTTTGTGTATTTGTTTTTCTATCTGCTGGAGGATTCTGGGATCTTCTGCTATCTGGGAGGTTATTTTGTGATATTGATTCATTGGATTGCTGATTTTTTGAGGCTGGAAGCGAGTTACGATTGGAATTATTCTGAAATTTGTCAAATGAGAGATCGGATCCCATTTCTTCAGTAACGAGAAGCTTTCGATCCAGGGTAGAGGGTTTATCTTCGAAAATTACTCTTTTATGTTCATGAGAACGATTTGATGTGGCATGATTGACTTCGGATAATATAGAAGCAGACCCTCCATTGAGTGATTCGGTCTCGAGCACCTTGTTCGACCTTGATTCAGAAGGAAAATCAGTGTTCATTGAAATGGCTGTATTCAAATGTTTAAAATATAAATTTTGAATTGGAGGTAATCAAGTAATTAACAGTCCGAAGAGGCAAATTTGTAAGTTGAGAAGCTAACTAAATATCGACCTGTAAGTCAACTCTTTACGAATGTTTCCAGACAGTAGTTTGCATGCTCTGAAAAGAAAATAGCACGGTGCTAGCTATGAAATAAGGACGAAAGATAAAAAGGTATAAACCAAAAAAAACTCCGCGACCGGGAATTGAACCCGGGTCATCTGCGTGACAGGCAGATATACTAACCACTATACTATCGCGGATTGCTTGAGAACTGTTATACGATTCACGTATTTTTATTCCCTGAAATCAATCACCTGGAGAACGTTATATGTGTTGCTAATGGCACGAATAATAAAACATTTTTGCCGGCCGAGAGACACTTGGCTTCGGGAAACTGATCATGGCTCTCATATGATACCCATGCTGATGAGCGCTAATAATCATATTAGGCTCGTGCCAGAGTAGTCATGAGATTTCATATACGATTGAGATCTTTGGTGATCCGCAAATTCTAGACATAATTCCATGAGGTGAGATAACAATACCACCATCCTCGAGAATGATTTATCATAACTTGTTGGGGCACACACTTCTTTCCTAGCTAATGAAATGAATGAATCCTCTGACGGCTATGTCTTTTGCCGTGATTCCCCCATCAAACAATATTTCAAAAGAGAAGTGAGAATAATGTATATAATAGAACTAAATTCATGTATCTACATCAGAAGACTTAATACTCGATAATTTCACAAAAAAACACTGAGAATCCACCATAAACAAACATTTGTCCAATATATTAACAAACTAAAGACCTAACAGCAAAGCAGAGCCTCACCCGAGTGGAAAAGCCTCCCTTAGGAACTGAAACTAATTTATACCGTCGATGGAGCCACTCATTGGGTAAAAAAAAGCTTATTTGCATAACATATTACCAAAGCTAGTGTGAACAATCTCTTTCATTATGATTCTCATGAGTTTCACGAGCCTTACGTGCTGGTTTTCTTGTCTTTCTTAGCAAAACCTTTGAGTAAGTCAAGTTCTCCGATTTTATACTTTTTCATGAGTTTTCTCGATTTTCCTTCTGGCCAGTGGTACTTTTTGAAGACGTCCGTAGCGTCTTTTCCTCGGCAAAGCTCCAAGACTTTGTAGCCTCCAGGGTGGTCTTTGAAGTCAGTTACATCGTATACATTATCTTCGATTGTGATCAAAATTCGATTAGTTTTCTTTCCAAGCTCTGCAATGCTTTCATAGTCCTCGAAGATGATGGGCTTCTTCTTTGGTGCTAATAAATTAGCAATGCTACTCAGGATAGTGGACATTTATAAGATTCTTGATTGCAAGTCCAAACGCTGAACTTTTCAAAAACTAAACTCGAATATGTCGCTGCAATCAATAAATAAAAGCACTTATTATTACTGAACACGAATCAATCAAAATTTAACCAACTATAATAAATTTGAGCAAAACATGCATTCTAGAAAGAGAAGTTCTACCCAGGAAAGAAAGTCCTCTAAAAGCATGAATATTATTGTTAACAATGAGAGAGACAGAAAAACGATAATGATCTAAGTCCGAAGAAAATCAAGGCTGGAAATTGCAGTATTTTCTGGAGAAAAAACCTCTGATCAAGCCCAAAACCCGAAAGTAATCTGCCATTTGAAAATACTTGCAGTTCTCGGAGATAGAACGACGAAATTCGATAGTGGAGTATATAATCACACTGGCAAACTTGATCCCAGCAACCACCATGAAGAAAGCCAATCGAAACGAGAGATCAACCACTTGGCATCGAGCAATACAGGATTAACAACAAGAATTTCCCCATTACAAAGAATTGAATTACTCATAATTGAATATAACACTCAGTATTGGCATCTATCGGTTCAAAGATTTCTTTTTCAAGTGAGAAGTCAAGAAGCAAAAGTATATAACCTCTAGCCGCTTCTTCCAGCCATAAGAAATATCAACACAATGAAGTATAATGGGGTTCTATTTGGTTATGATAAGCAAAATACTCCTTCCCGATCAATAGATCATCTGTAGTGAGCCGCGTCGGGCCATCTCAAAAGTGATGTCTACAAATCTTACGAAAGTGCCAACTTCAAAAAGAGCCATTCCAGGTTACTGCAGCAAAAGAAAGGTGTTAGATCAACTGCAAACAAACGCGATTCAAAGATATTGCAAAAATTTGGATGAACTTTCGGCGACAATAAGACAGACAGCTGTCCATCTATCTCGAATGTATTAACAGGGAATAAGCACTTCAATGAGTCTATTTTAATTTTGTATGCATGTAATGAAGTGCTGCAATACTATGTTTGATCCTCAACTGGAACTGGCCTTTGAAAACGAATGTTGGTGTTTAGTATTTTAAACTATAATTAAACTGCTATTTTTTTTTCTTTTGAAATACGACTCCCAATTCAAAATTTCAAAGTTTGGACTAGGATTTTCGAGATTGATCTTCCTCTATTTTCTTCCTAAAACTGCTCTTGACGTTCTTAGCAGTTTCTGAGTTAATTTTGAAATCATGTTCATACTGATCATTTTAAAATCCTTTAGTCTCAAATTACTCTCAAAAAAATATGTACGTTAAATAAATCTAAGCAAAAGCGGTTAACACAAATAATTAAGAAACAAATTAATAGGAGGAATTCAGTTACTACACCATGTCTCTAAACCGAAAGAACTCATCAGAGTTGCTTGCAGGTACCCAACAGCCTTCCTCACTGACCTTAATACTCAATATCTCAAATAGATGGTGCCATAATCGTTGAGGAAAGGAACTCTAAAGGAGATATCGTTAAAAGATACTCTAAAGGCAGATTTTTAGGAAAAGTGACTCTATTCTCTCATACACAGCCCTTCTAACTCTGTCATCTGTTTTCTCATCACAGGGAGGATTCGCTAAATGCTATGAATTCACTTCACTTGACACCAAAAGAATTTACGCCGCAAAAATAATCACGAAAGCTTCCCTCACTAAAAGCCGAGCTAAACAGAAAGTACCATGACAACTCACATCCACCATCTAACCTTCCACGTAGCTGATGAGCGAGATTAAAATTCATCGTTCTTTGCACCATATACATATAGTTGGCTTTGAACATTTCTTTGAAGACGAGGAAAACGTCTATATTCTTCTCGAGATGTGCGGCAATCAAGTAAACTTCCTTGTGATTGATAGCAGGTTGCTCATGCGGTCCTTTTAGACTATGAACGAGCTCCTCCGCAGAAGAAAGCGACTAACTGAATTAGAAGTCCAATGTTACGTCAACCAGATCGTCTCAGCTCTCCAGTCTCTGCACAAACAAAGAGTCATCCATCGAGATTTGAAGCTAGGAAACCTGTTTCTCTCTGAGAAGATGGAAATTAAGGTCGGTGATTTTGGATTGGCGACTAAGTTAGAGTATGAAGGAGAAAAGAAGCGCACTATTTGCGGAACGCCCAACTATATCGCTCCGGAAATATTGGAAGGAAAGACTGGTCATTCTTATGAAGTCGATATCTGGTCTTTGGGTGTGATCATCTATACTCTCCTTATCGGAAAACCGCCATTTGAAACAAACGATGTGAAAACTACCTATAAACGAATTCGAATGAACGCATACTCATTCCCTGAGCACGTGACTATCTCTTCAGCAGCGAGGAATCTTATCACGAAGATCTTAAACTTGGACCCGTCGAAGCGTCCGACACTTGATGAGATTTTGGCTTCCGATTTTATGAACACTGGTGGAACGATCCCGAAAGTCCTTCCAGTCTCAACACTCGCTTGCCCTCCAAGCGCGTCGTACACCCGACAGTTCTTGCCTGCCAGAGATAGAGATAACAGCGCGACTCAGAGCAGACTCTCACCACAAAAATTCGATAACACAGCGCCTTTGAATAACAGAAACTCGCTGAAGGAGAGAAAAGATTATATGAACACTGAGAGAATGAACAGTATTGGCGGCGGACCAGGACAAGGATCAACCACGAATTTTAACTACAATACGAATAATCCTACTGCTTCCTCCAAGAATCTCGAAAGCAAGATTCCGCTGAATACTGAGAGCAGCGGCAAACCTATCCAGATGAATCGCTTTGGAATGGAAGGGAACGGCTCGCAAACAACCCTCAGCACGAATCCTTCGATGGCAGGGGGCTTGACTGGTCATCATCGAGAAAATACAAACCCGGTTAACTTCGGGTCGACTTTGACCGTAAACAACTACGTTCACACAGGAGGACAAGTCGATAACCTGATCTCTGCAAGAAACTTATTTGACAAAACCGACAGAAATCCATTTGATGGCAGCGGAGCCAAGCCTAGTACAAACCAATCCAATCTGCTATGTTTAACTCGGATTTTTTTTTTAAAAAATTAGAATCAGCCTCAGGAACATACGGTAATCTCAACCCTGCGACGCAAGGGATCAACGGCGCGGAAATTTGGGTTAAGAGATGGGTGGACTACTCATCGAAGTATGGACTCGGCTATCTCCTTTCGAATGGATGCACCGGCGTGTTTTTCAATGATTCGACTAAGATAATCCTCGACAGCAAAGGAAGGTGAGCTTAGTTTCGATTTAATATCATTTTAATCTTATACTTTATTAGCACATTCCATTACATCGAGAGAAAAGGACCTGAAAAGCAAGACGTCGCAAGCGAGCATACCTTGACCAACTATCCAAAGGAGCTTCAGAAGAAGGTTACTCTGCTTCAGCACTTCCGCAGCTATCTCGAGGGAGAAGAAAACAAGGAAAAATCAACCAACGATTTAGCATCACAGAATTTCTCAGCGAAAGACTTGGCGAACATTTACGTGAAGAAATGGATGAGAACAAAGCATGCTATTATGTTCAGGCTCAGCAATAAGGTCGTGCAAGTCATCTTCCAAGACCAGACTGAGATCATCCTGAGCTCGGAGCTGCGAGTCGTCACTTACCTCAACAAGAAACACGAAAGACTTCACTATCCTCTCTCTACAGCGCTTGAGTCAAGCAATCAGGAGATGACGAAGCGGTTGAAATACACTAAAGACATCCTGACGCAGATGTTGGGAGGGCACCACCACGGAACTCAGGGAACGCAGCAGATACCACATCATCAATATAACCCTAGCAGTAAACTAAACCTTTTGTGAAGGTGTATTCTTATGAAAAATAGGCGACATGAACCAAGGCACAAATAATGGGGGTAGCAAAAACGCACTTGCTAGTTCAACAGGAAATTTGAAGAATTTTAATAGTCAAGGAAGTAAGCGCCTTTCTATTGTGTTGTATTAATTGATTTGATGTTAATTAGATCAAATGGGCCTTAGCGGAAGCAAAAAGATGGAGAGTGTGACTGAATCGAATGGATTTGAGAACTTTAATACAATGAGAATGGGATCTCAGACTGGTAGGATCTCCATGCAAAACATAGGATCGAATCTCTATTCAGAGAAAAACATGTAAGTCTAAGACTCTATTTGATAGTAATTCAATTTTAAATTGTGGCTGCACGTTCAGTTCTTTTTTGTAATTTTATTTTGATAAAATTTTCAATTCTATGTAATGTTAAATTCACTATGAAGAACTTACAACTGACGAAACATCAACTGATTGTATTCTCCAATCTTGTTAGGGCCTCGTTTTTTGAAATGTAGTCTTCGCATTTCCTCTTGTTAAGGCGCATACTCGTGAAGACATCTCCTCCTGCTCAGTCTCCGCAGAAAATCAAATTTATGATGAGTCTGTGGTCTTTGAAATGTGAGCCCGAGCATTGCGGGTCCCGATTTGGAAGAAAGCGGCTGGTTTTCTCCACTTCGGTAAGTCAGGCGCTTTATTATTATTGATATCAACAGGAATAGCATTTCTGCTGATGTAATAAATAGCAATTTAGTTGGATGTCCACAAGGTAGCGTAGACTCCTTCATTTCCACATTTAAAGCCATTTCCGAGGCTTCCAGTCGGTCTAGTAACTTCGCATCCCAACATTTGCTCATTGGTTTGGCGTGTTCACACAGCAAATTGTTTGAAGGTTGACCGCGCATATTATCAGCCTTTCTTCCAGTCATCTGACTCGTTAAAGACACGTCCATCATGCATCCATCGCCTGCATGTAGTGTCATATGATTAGCAACATTATTGTTGGCCCCTTCGATGATATCGATCTCTCCACTATTTGGCCAGTATTGTCAAATTACTGCAATAGCATTGTTATTGAGCATTTATTCATTGGGTTCGACTCAGATAAAACATTAAACCACCAAAGTCTTCGAAAATAGAGCAAACATGTCTCCATATTCTAGCTCACGACAATCATTTCGTCATTTTCCCATTGAGGATTAAGCCTACTCTCTCATTGACCGAACGCATTTAAATAAACAATCGACTCAACAGAAAATGATGTGATAAACCAAGGAGAATATCCCTATTTAGAGAAATTTAGGAGCACATTAATCAATTATTGAAACAGCATTCATGCAGACAATGGGAGCTCTGCAAGAGCAGTTGGCTTGCCCACTGAAGGCAGAAATGGTGACATAAGAAGTTTTCGGGATCAGAATAATAAACTCCTTATAATTTAAACTGGCAGATCCCTTCAATATTATCAAAACAAAAAAAATGAATATGGCGACAATTCATCAAGTACAGCTGGTTTCACAACTTTTGGCTGTACACTCTCATGATTGATAATTCAAAGGAGTTTCCTGCTGAGTAAGTAAACTACGAATAAATCTACCAAAAAAATGCTTGAGGGCTCGACGATTATGCAGACACCTCAAGTTTTGCTCTCTTTTTTGAAAAAGCAAATCCAACCTTGATAGTCTTCTGTCCCTAACACTATCTTCCTACAATTTTAACATTTTCGATTCCAATTTAAGCATCGATTATAATTATTGAATAAATCACGACATAAGCAGTATTGTAAAAATTGAATAAGAGCGATGAGTTTCGGTCTTCTCCATGGCATAACCAGCAGATGCGACGTTGAATATTCTGATCATGAAATTCCATATCTGATTCGACAAAATTTTGTGATAGTTCTGTTCTCATTCTATTTGCTAATTCTGACCACGTATGAGTCATTATATTAATTTGTTAATCAAGTTTATAAAAAAAATAAAAAATATAAGCAATCTGAATCTGCATGCTGCAATTTTAAATTGAATAATAATCTTAACTTCAAACAAAGTTTTAT
>ENA-UOUE01001398-UOUE01001398.1-compost-metagenome-genome-assembly--contig:-NODE-1398-length-15354-cov-11.805197_pt1 | contig 15354 bp, 9 predicted proteins | sample MGYA00238146_ERZ747223 | MGnify/ENA primary metagenome ERZ747223 (study PRJEB28781, sample SAMN06268865) | compost metagenome | isolation source: single cell | place: USA: California, Emeryville, Joint... | reverse complement strand
TGCACCATGTCAAATAATATTAGAAAACTAATTTTAGTGAAGTTCTGCTGTCATCCATCAAAGTTTTCACTGACTGGCTCGTAAACTTTCGGTGGGTGAATCTTTTAAAGCGAAATAAGGGGTTAAATACTAAGGTAACTCAGATGTTATAATCATAATAATTAAAAAAGCAAAACATACAATGAACACAAATCATTTTGTATCGACAAACGACTCTTCTTCAAGCCACTCGCTTGATGCAGCATATGAAAATGCTGAGCTATTTCTAGAATCAAATGGAATGGATATCTACATTTTGGACCAAAGACCAATTCGCAAGGCACCCACTGCTCCTCAACACCTACAAGGGGAGGTCTCATTTAACAGGAGCTCTTTTCCAAAGTTGAAGAACATTGGATGCTCTCGAATCTTAAACAGAAGAAAAACAATTTAATCTGGTTTTCTTGCATGTTCTTCTTTCTTCTATCATCAATTAATATCAGATCAATTCATAAGTCAAATCTTCTTGAGGCACCTTATTACAATGAAAGGTGCTTTTCTTTTGAATTGTTTTATAATGGATCTTACTTCTTACTCGTTGAACTTTATTTCATTTCTTTCATCTTATAATTGAACTACTCATCTGAAGTTCTTGTCCTGGTAGAGTTCACTTGTAGAGCATTCGTGTTACAATAAGCTATCAGAATTATAGATGATGACTTGTAACATTGTAGTTGCCTTCTGTTACAGGCCAGTAACGTCAGTTTTATTTATTATATAAGCATGAAACGTATTTTTTTTCTCACGTGAAAGCCGTGTGTCAATTTTAATAATGCAAAAACATGAGGAAACTACAATAGTATGGGCTGTTTCCATTTGTTGTCGGGATGCTTCGGACCAAACACATTTCCGAGTCCAAGTTGCTCTTCATCTGATTTCTCTTCTGTTGAATTAGATAAAATCAAAGCAAAAGTTTCTTGAGAATCAGGGTCTCTCTTTTTTTCCTCATCTGTATTCCAGTAGTAGTCGTAGCATGTGAATCAGAGCATAGCCTCCATTCACGGTGAGCTTTTAGAGCCTCAGATTGATCTTTGAGTATTTGAAATGACTGCCAGTTTCAACGGCTTGCAATTTCTTGAAATATGAAAGAAGCTCAATAAATTTCAATCAGGATTTTACATACATGTAGCAATCTCAATCGCACAGAATCAGTTACAACAATTTAGAAATTTTTTCAATGAAGCTTTAATATGAGTGCTACACTATTGAAAGTCTTTTGTTGCAAAATGTTTTGGTGTAACTGTGATATGTCTCCCATAACTTCAATCCACCTATATATATAACAGATAAAAAATGGACTGATCTGGTTTAAATACATTGAAAATTTAAGGTTTTGAGTTGAATTTAAGGTACTTTCATAATTTATTTTGGAATTATTACTGACCATGAAAACTCACCAGCGTAATTTGAAAGAAGGCACGCGCAAAAAATATAACTCCCAAAAGCTATTCTCTGTAATATTTTTTGAGCTAAAGTGTGAGTTAAATTGAGATGAAAGAAACATATTCTACCGATTTGTGAATTCAATATTGATAATCTTCTTCTTTTCCCCTCTTTTTCTCTAACTTTTTCGTCTCGATGTTAGAGCCCTTAGCAAGTAATAACCGAATCAGCATGGGTTCCCAAGCACAATGTCCAGCTCCTAGGTCACTCATGTAGAGATAGAGAAGTGAAAAACAAAAAAGAGCAATTGTTGCTGTAGTGGTCTATGCGCTTATTGCTACAATTCCCTATGAGTGGAACGAAGAGAATATGCACCAGAACAGTTTTCTTTAAGTAAGGAGGACTTAGAATTACTCTGTCTATCGTCATGAGTGAGTGTGTGAACAAATTGGAGACCTTACTTACTCGCCAAGAAAAGGGAGCTAAGAGGGCCGCGAAATGTTACGGAATTTTACCTTAAACAGAAGAATTTCGAATTCGCAATCAGCTTCAAAGTTATCAAAGTATTGTGTTCTATTTTTCAGTACTGAAAATAATGTATGAGACATCTCAATAAATGATCATTAAATAATTATGAATACTGTCGAAATCCATGGAATTAAATGATTCTGATAGAAATAATCTGGCAGTGTGTTTAATACATTATTGATATGGAAGAGAAGAATTTCATTACTGAATCTACTGTCAACAAAAAAAATTGGGTTATCGATTCTGCATTTGTTCCCAGCACGCTTCTACCTTTCTAAGACCTCTCAAAGCAAATTGTTGAGAAATCTGCTTGTCACATCCAACGAGGTTACCGTAATTGCTTAACTAAATAATATTTTCGCTTGGTAATTAGCAAATAGATAGTATTAACGGTTAAGTTTGTTTGTTCTGCTGTCCTTTAACCGAAGACAAGCGACAATTATTGTTGTTATAGTTCTACAGACCATTCTTTCAGGGTTGATAGTCTTGATAGGCTGCATCTTAAATTGTAGAAAAACCCTATGTTATAAAGGCTGTACTTGATGAAGGTACTTGAGAATTAATTTAGTGTTGCTGGATTCTAGAACGCATCGATTTTTCTGTCAGTGAAGCATCCCGAATAATGTAAGAAAAATCAATTTTAGTTGCCAAAGGCGGTCATCCGTCTATTTTTTTCACTGACTAATTCTGAGATTTCGGTGGGTAGTTCTTTTAACGCGAAAGGGTTAAATACTAAGATAACTCAAATGTTATAATAATAATTAACAAAAACATATTATGGACGCAAATCATAATGTATTGACAAGCGACTCTTCTTCGAAAAATTCGTTTGAGATCGCATACGAAAAAGCTGAGCTATTTCTAGGCTCAGCTGGTGTGGATATCTACATTTTGGACCAAAGACCAATTCGCAAGGCACTCACAGTTCCACACTTACAAGTCTCATTAAACACGAGTTCTTTTCTGGAGTTGAAAAACGTCAGATGTTCTCAAATCTTAAATAGAAGACGATTAGCATTTTAATGTAGTGTTTTTTCATGTTTCTGCTTTCTCCTATCATCAATCCATATATCGGATCGAATGATAAGTTAAATTCGTTTGAAGCACTTTATAAAATTGAAAGATGCTTTTCTTTTGAATTGTTTATAATGGATCTTGCTTCTTGTTCGTTGAATTTTATCTCACTTCTTTTCATTTTTTAATTGAACCGATAATCTCAAATTCCTGGTCCTGGCAGAGTTCACTTGTAGAGCCTTCAAAGATCATTTAGCTCTCATGATGGTAGATGTTCATTTTGTAACAATTAGCATGATGATTGTAGTTGCCTTCGATTAAAGGCCAGTAGCATTAGGTTTATTACAAAGTACATTTTTTCACGTGAAAAACGTGGAAACAATGACTCTATATTTATCTGTGTTAACTTTAAAAATGCAAAATACATGAGAAAACTAAAATATTATGAAATGTCCATTCTTACACCCACCTTCATTGCTCCCCATTTGTTGTAGGGATGTTTTGAACAAAGTACATCCCCTACACCAAGTTGCTCTTCATCTGATTTCTCTTCTATTGAATTGGATGATATCAACGCAAAAATTTCTTGAGAATCCGGGTCTTTTTTAACCCGTATCCCAGTAGCAGTAGTAGAGTGTGACTCGGAGCATATATTCCCTTTCACGGTGAGTTTCTTGAGCTTCAGATTCATCTTTAAATATTTGCAGTGGCAGTCAGTTCCAAAGACTAGCAATTTTTGCTCCTTATACTCAATTAGCTGAGTATTTAATAATTTTGGAATTCTGATTGACATCTCCTCCAGAGGAATACGCCTCCATTTCTGTAATCTCGTATCAAAAATACTCACGCTAGGATTGAAGGTCTCAGGATTTAGCGATCCATATCCACCTAATACTATCACAGAGTGATTGTAATTTGAATATAAGCAACTTCCTTTAAAATGAGGAATAGGTAAATTTGGCAACGTAGACCATGTGCCTGTTTTCAAATCATATGCTTCGAAGTTGGTACTCGCTTCAGAAGAGTCCGGAGTCTGCCCTGATATCGCATAGATCGTGCTTTCCGAAAAGGTTAAAAGAGGGTTACATGTTGAAGTGTTCATCTGAGGTCTTTTATAAAAAGCGTTCTTTTCGACATCATATTCAAAGTGATTGGCACCAATGAACCTCATTGAGGCTCTATTTAGAAACTCGGCAGTAAGCATTGGTAAAATCTTCATAAAACTCCTCGAAACCTTGCTCGGTCCCAGAAGTGGTGTGTCAACTTCGGCCATTTTCAAATCATTGCAGTGCCATGTCATCGTATTTAACGAAAGATAATGCAATTTGAAACTAGCCAGATCTAAAGTAAAAAGCATTCGGTCTTTCTCGACCTTCACATCCTCTTCTCTCCAGACTCTTCTTCCTTCACTTCCATTACTTGTGATCCGATTGATGCTCAGAAATGAAAGATTATATTCCTGGGTCTCAGCGGTGGTTGCTTGTGCGACTCTGATAGATTCTTTCCTGACTAACTTTTGTAGTTCGGATGCAAACTGGCCTTTGTCCATCTGCTTGAGCCGAGGAGAAACCAAGCAGGTGTCATGGAATTTGTTTTTTGATTGTACAGCGACAGCACAGCCCATTTTTTATAATAAATTGTAGTATTTTTAGCGCACCTTCAAAAGGAACAAATCAAAAATCTCGAAGAAATCGAAGTTTAATGAATTATTTCTCAAAAGCAACCAGAACTAAATTATGCTTAATTAGGTTAGAAATGCCAATGTGAGCTTCAGGAGTAAAGGGTGCATTCTCATTTTGTTACTCAAAACAGCCTGAACCTGAAGTATTATCTTATGAAGAGGAAGTAGATTTCGCATCATTGTATTTGGAAAGTTTTAGAAGCGATTTCGAAGGAAGACAGACGATGTAGATTTGCGTGGGAACCCAATCGAATAATCAGGTCGATATCGAAGAGCACGCTTTCTTTCGATGATTCGAAGACCTGCTAATTTAAAGTAAATTAACTTCTTTGAATTCAAGTGGCTCAAGATTAGAAAGAATTGGAATTAATAATGATAGCTTATGAAGCATTCTAATTTATAAAAAGAAGGTTGTTTGATTTATTGATGTTAATTTCAGAAAGCAACCTTGACTTTGGATATTGAAAATAATTTATATAAAATGCCCATTTTAATTGTTCAAAGCAAATTGTGAATACAATTGCTTCAAAATAATTTCTGAAACCTAAATTTTTTATTTGAGAGTCGAATAGAGAGCGACTTGGTTAGCATTCTCAGAGCAAATCGATACTGTCTCGATACTAGCTCGAAACATATAACGATTTATGAGGTCTTTCAATCATTTATCTGATGATAATGCCGGTATGCTAATTCTTTAATATTTTCATGTGGTATCGTCTCGACTGAATCGGTTTGAGAAAGGAGACCTATGGTGGATTCATTTTCTATTGTATAAACTGTCACAACCATCTTATGTAGTATAAACCGTCACAAAGAGCGAGTATGAGTGTCTTATGACAATAAGTTTAAAGTCAATTTTATAAAGAAAAATTGTAACAGTCTACGTGTCTTTGAGTAGATGAAAAATAAAAGTAAGTTTAAGTCTTGGAGGGTAAAATTGGGGTTGATTGAGCACTATTCATGCACTAAAACAGAAAGTTTGTCGTTCCGATATGCTAAACTTTGGTTCAAGAAACCTGGATTGTCTTGATTCACCCTCTAGAAGCTGATTCATTTCTAAGAGAGCTTTTTTTTTCTTAGCAGTTCTTCTATTAGGGTCTATTGTGACATTATCTAGCAAAAAAGAGGAATATTTTAAGAAAAAGATTTCAATCTCGATCTTTATGAAAATTTCGCTCTGAATCTGCACATATACTATCTTGCTTCTTCTCTGGCAAGCGTGAGAAATTCAACAATTATCAACAAGGTGCATGAGTGGTGAGCGAGTGAATTACCGATTACTTTTTGGTTAAAATGAAAAAATGAGTTATGCATGAATTGATCGCTTGAAAGTCAATAATAAAAGCGATAATTCACAGGAATTAAGTCGGTTAAGAAAAAAACATTTCATGACCCCTATAAATTCGGCTGAGGCTTAAAAAATTGAGCTATATGTCCCAACGGTATTCTACTCCGCGGAACGTTAAATCAATATTCAAAATTTAAATCAGAACCCGCGAATGAGCGAATTTTTCAAGAAAAACCAACTCGTATGGGCGAAGTTACCTAAACTGCCCTGGTGGCCAGCTATCGTAAAAATTCCATTATTTCCTTTCTAATCTGCTGGTAGATCACCGAGGAGATCATCCCCAAAAGCAAAAGAGCGAAAAACCCATATTTCAGTGTACAACTTCTAGGAGAAAGCACAATGTAAATTCACATTCTATTCTCTGCGCCTGAAAAAATAATATCTATTCAGTGCCATCGTAGCTAGCAGCAAACTGAAAGATTATGAAAAGAACTTTGACAAGCATTCGAAAACGAGTTCAAAAGATCTACAAAATGCTATCAGACTCGGTCAAGAGCATCTGTTAGCCGAGAAACTGAAGGAGAATCACCCACTGAAAGAAGTTCATGAAAACACAGTAATTTCTTCATTTCAAGTTTCTGCTTTATTTAAAAACATATTCGAAGGTCCCTGAACCAAAAAACGTGAAATGTGGTTTTCAGAAAACGGAAAAGAAACATCAGAAAGATCCCAGCATATCTCATACAACCAGTTGCGAAGACAATGGCTCCGATAATTCTGAGCAAAATTGCTCGACTGAGGCAGCAGGAAAAAAGGGAGATGAGCTGGAAATGAGTAGCTTAAAGAGGAAAAAAATAAAAATCATTCAACAATTCACTCCTTTACAAACACCGACAAAACTAATAGTCGAGAATGAACAAATGATGGGCTATAATCTCACAATGAGAGATATCAAGAGCGCATTAGAATTCAATAACCAAGAAGCAAGTCCTCAGATACATTCTTGGAGTGCTAGCTTAAAAGTAGAGAGTTCTTAAATTCTCACCTAATTTTATTGTTTGTTCAGGAGTATCTTCAGCTTGACAAGGCCAGACTCCCGGGAGATACAAGCATCAAGAAAACAAGAGAACCAATCGCCAGCGTTGTCAAAACCGAGACAACTGCAGCCAGCTCTGATTTTAAGCAGCTACTGGCGAAATCAGAGGAAGCGTTTGCTCAAATAAATACGGAACTCCCCAAAAAAAATCTTCAAGAAGAATATAAGCTGAACTCCGAAATACCGAATGATTCAAGCGAAAATAACGACGAGAGATTGACCAACCTCATCGCTGTGGGCAATCTTCTCGAAGAGAAAAATTTCAGCACAAGTGAGGCGTTTATTGCTACAATGCTGCTCGAAAAAGCAATGTTTTCAGTGCTAGGAGACCGTCCTGACCGATATAAATTGGGCCTTAAAATACTCGAACTTTCAATTAATGTATCGAATTTTACCCTTATCATTATCCTAACACAGTGATTTAGGAGCAATATCTCATTTGCAAAGGACTCGCCAATTGTATCCGAGAAAGCAGCAAGAGCCTTAAGAATACTTGTCAGTTTTTCGGACTCTCCCCTCAAGAGGCCCGCTCTGTACAAATGAAGTATGGATGGTACAAAACAGTAAAGAATTCATCTTTTCTCTTCTCGTTAATGTTCTTCTTAGGCTGCGAATTTGTACTCAGAGAGATTAAACGCTCTCGTTAAGAAAATTCAGCACAAACTTAAACTTGCTTCGAAAATTATCCTTCCTGGCAAGGAAAAAATCATATGATGCAACAGTTGACCCCAGAGAAAGTTTAAGGAATGCTTAATTTCAAAAATAGTGAAGTCTTCATATAAGTTGTTATTGTTGTTTTTTTGTGATTGAATCTTGATTTTCAGTTGTATGATTTTAAAAAAAAAACACTGTCCATTATTCATAATGAATAGTTCATTTGCTGGGCTTTAAAAACATAATCTTACATTATTTAGATCAAAACGAAGAACTTTATAAATCCCTACCCGATAAGGTCGATATAGAAGAAGTTGTAAAAGTAGTACCTTAGTTATTATTATTTCTATCAATGTCCGTTCATCCCGTTCGAAGTTAGATTACCCAGTTGGTCTTTTTTCACGATTTCTAACGTGGACATCGGAATTTCCTCAAGGTCCTCACGAGGAGAGCCCAATCGATTACTGTCGTAAGTTTTATCAGGCGTGTACTCCACGGAGGTAATTCGTGAAGAATCTTTCAAATAAATTCCAGCGGATCGAGCTATGGCTTCAAATGCCGATTTCTTCATTTTGATCAGAGGAAGCTCGATTCGCTGCTTAATCAGTTCGAGAGAACCTAGTTTCGCGAGGTAAGCTAGCTCGTGTTTATCCATTTTCTTTTGCAACGAAGGTAAAACCGCAGTTTTTCCATTCCCTGCTATCAACTTCCATTGGACAAATGCTTCCTTGACCCTTTCTTGAGGATCAAACGAACGAAGCAGGTAATTTTTGATCACTAATCTTAAAACGACTAGCCTCTGTTTCTCAATCCTCTGCTTATCCAGCTCTTCTAAAATACTATCATTGCCGCCACTAACGAAATCAAACCTCATCTTCTTCGATATTGACGATTTGGCACTCGAGGGCGCTCTATCTCTCTGAAAATCGGAGCCCAATATTCCACTCATATTTAGAGTAAATTTTTCAATACTATATGAGCTAATCTGCATAAACGCGCGTGACAATGTACTTTCGTAGCGCTTTGTAATGTAACGCACAATTTTCTTGACGGCATGATAATGCTTCGAGTCGATGTGTGTACCATCAGCCGTGACGGAGTCTCGCAGTCTCCAAAATGCGATTTGATATTGAATACGAGAACCCTTGGCGATAATCTCCATGGATCTTTTGAACCACGGGTTATAATTCAAAGTGTTGTTTCTCCAAGTGGTAAAGTGTGTGTACAGCGCAGCGGACTGGTAAAGCTTCATGTATCGAAGCATTTTGTTGACTGCGAACATCTGTTTGCGCTGGAGCTCGAGCCTGGATTTTTCCTGAATGGCTGAAAACGCTTCTCTCTTGATGGCGAGGAGAAATTTGTTGATTGCGCTAACAAATCCTCTGGTCAGCACTTTGCTGTTTTTGGCTTTGAGTAATTCGAATGCTTGCTTTAGGACTGCTTGACGGTTCTTCTCGATTAGCTTCCAGAGGTTAGGCAATTTGCTTTGCGTGTGTATGGCGGTCATTTTGGTCACTATGTACCAACGATGGAAAAAGTGTCCGAGATGTTTGCTCAAAAATGCTCTTGCAAGTAATTGAGCGGCGCCTTTCTTCCTGTCACTGAGAACGATATTTCCAGCGAACTGACAAATCTCTCCCTTCAGGTAAGCCCGCATAATATCTACGATTTTCTGAGAGGCTTTTATGATTTGTACTTTCTCATCAGCTCGTGCGCACATAGCCCATCTCTCAAAGTACTGTCTCAACTTCCCCTTTCCTACCCAGATCAGCTTCTTAATCATCGCCTTTTTCAATTCTTGCTTTGCGATTAGCTCTTCTCTCAGCTTATCAAAGGCATTTCGAATTTTCGCATTCATTATCTTTCTAATCGTTAAAGTGAGTGTCTGGCCCTTCGTCTGGCTTAGATTGCTCTTCTTCGTAGGTGCTCGTTTCCACCTTTCAAAAGCCTCGTATAGCAGTCCATTCTGGGTCCTAAGCAGACATAGCAGCATTGTTTTTATGTGCTTTTTCTGAGTATCATATTTATGGAAGTTATTGAATCCTTGCCTCAACGTTGCAACCCTGCGTTCATCAGTCCATTCGAAAATCATTGCTGCTGCGTTAAGTTTCTTATCTCCTTGAGATTTTTCAATCGTTTTCTTAAGCCAAGCCTTTTCTTTCCACCGAAGCAGTGCGTCATGCATCAAAAGCCTGAGATTTCTGTCCATTTTATAAAGTAGCCTGGACTTCTTCTCTTTCTTTTTATCAGTCAGAATAACAGCCGCCAAGTGACCTCGTACTCCATAATTTACAGTCTCGAACAGCCGAATGACCTGTCGACTCAGCATCATATGCATTAAGGCTCTCGCGGTGTTATGCCATCTGTTGAAAGCAGCTTGGAGCTCGCCTTGAGTCACTTTGATCAGCTGACGAATGGCATTCCTCTTCTTTTCGTTTTTCTCATGCCAAGTGTCTTTCAAGGCATCAAAGCCCTTTTTCATCGCACCGTCATAAATTTTATTCAACTGGTAAGCCAAAGCGCCTATAGCTCTCTTTTTGCTTGGGTCTTCAGGCTTCGGGAGGCACTTCCAGTGATTGAAAGCACTCTGTAGCCTTCCGAATTGTGTTTTGAGCATGCTAACGAAGAATCGTCTTTTGATTGATTCAGCCGATTCGAATCTCTTCAAAAGATAAAACGCCTCTCTCAGAAGATGAGCCTCTAGCTTTTCTTTCGCTGATCCCACTCCTTTAAATAAAACGCGAGAATTGCTAGCTTTCTTAGCGAGGATTGCTGTTTTTTGCTTCGCAAGCTCATGCCAGAGATTAAAACCATATCTCAATCTCCCATTGAATTTGCGAGTGAAGAACCGAAGGGCGTTTTCCTTCTTCTTCTTAGCCACTGGATTAACATTCAAAAATGGAAGTAACTGCAATTTAAGGGCTTCCTGGGTCGTATTGAACAGAGAAACGATTTTCTTGCAGGTATGAATATGCCGTAAGTTCCGCGTGTTTGTGGCCCACAAATTGAAGTATGTTCTTACGTCCGATTTCGCTAAAGAAATCAATTTCCTGGCAACTTTCAACTTCTTATCATTAACTTCATACCACAACTCTTGAATTGGGTAAAACCCAGCCTGAAGCAGTTTTCTATGAAGCGATAGTAACACCCTTTGAATCGTCGAGGCGCTCTGATTTTTCCTTAGCTCGGCTTTGTTACACATGGCTTTCCATCGCTGGAAAGCCAAAAGCTTCAGACCGAAGGTTGTGTTGAGGAAGCGGTTGATAACTCGTCTTTTTAGCACATCTTTTTTCGATTTGCCGAGCCATTTGTTAAAGTAGTATTTCATGTCGTTCAACGTGCATTTTGTGTGAATAATCACAAGTTTATTCAACAGTTGAGCCTTTAATTCCTGCCGCATCCCGCTGAGATTTTTAAGCATCCTTGCACGATCATGCCAGAGATAAAACGCTTCGTTTATTCTCGTTTGGTAGTTCAGGAACAGCTTACTATAGATATAAAAAACAAATTCGTTAGGATTCTGTTCTAACACTAAAAAGTTACCTGAACGCCTCCTCTTTCTTTTCTCGGACGTTCGTTCTCATAAGAACCGCTTCAACATGGGTTTTCAAGCCTGAGTTCACCAACTGGAAGAGTTTGACAGCAGTTTGCAGTTTACTGAAAAGCCGCAGCATCTCAGTCGCCTTGACCCACTTGTAGAAGTAGAATTTCGTGCTGGATATACTGCATAACTCCATATTTTTTAGAGCCCTTCTCATTAGATTATTCTTTCTGAGATGCTCAGAGCGAATGCCGCTGAATCCCCAAAGAAGATGCTTCCACCGCAAGTCACGTAAGGCAAATACTATTTGTCTGGTATTTTCGTCCTTGACGCGTGAATTGAAATTTTTCCATGTGAGAAAAGCGACTTTCAACCGATCAAAGACGCTTTTTTGCATGCAGATGATGGCTCTGGCACGAAGTTTGCGTTCTCGAATAATTTGATAAATAGAAGCGAAAGCGTCTTTCATCACGTTGAGATACATGAACTCAAGCTTAAAGGCGAGCTGATCAGTCTTGGTAAATTTGAGTCTGAGATTCATTTCAGAATGTAGCCTGCGTTTCAAGCTTTTGACTGCCCATCTGTAAAACGCCCTTTTCTTAAGGTTGTCAAAATGATTGAAAATCCATCTAGGAGAATGATAAAAACGCTGACTTGATATCGAAGTAAGTTACTTGAGAGATTGTCGCTTTGATTCCAGCTCCTTTGGAAGATTGAAGATTGGCTTTGTATTATTTGCCAGAACTTTGTTAATAATTTCCATCAATTGAGAAACTTGTGTTGTTCGCTCCATGTTGGTAAGCTCGCGGGTGCGGAAATACCAGACCCGTAAATAATGCTTCAGGAATGAGCTCGAATTCATGAGTATTTTCACAGCAGATTGCATCTTTTTAGTTTTTCTTTCCACAACGAACCTGCTGATCTCTTTTAACCCATCAACATAGCGGCTGTGAAGCAGCTTCTCTAACAAAAAAGCCAAATACGTTGCGTTTCTGAGCCTAGTAAAAAGAAAAATTTGGCTTAGTGCATTAATAGCCCGCCCTTACCTTTCGTGCTGTGAGGTTATGTGCTTCACATTACAGTTTGCTCTCCAAGTCAACAGCGCTTGCAGTAGTTTATTATTCGTAGAATAGACTAGAAGCCTTGGTGAAACAATTACGTAAGGCAATAGTTAGCATCGAAAAATTTACTTCAAAGCTGATTTCTTTTTGTTCTCTTTCTCAATCTTGAACAGCAGCGCTGTGTTCGACGCCAACGATCCGCTCGCGATATTAAAGAGATTTCGAGTCAGATTATTCGTTCTAATAATATTGCCCAGCACGCATGCGTTTTTCCATATCTTTAACGCGTCTCGCATACGAAGATTATTTCGGAAGATCAGTCTTTGCACGACCTTCATTTTAGAATACTGCTCTTCAGACACACTGTCCTTCAGCATCATCAACGCATATTTCAGCTGTCTTTTTTCAAGACTATTCAGAAGAAGTTCCATAAGTTTTATCCCTTTTTTATAATTCTTCGCATTACGATTTTGCCACTCCATGTCTCCTTTATGCAACAGATAATCTTCTGCCATTGCATCAAAAGCGCCCTTTAAGTTTCTTCTGAGTATATCATTCAGTATTCTATAAATTTTCGGGGCTCCCACACCGCCTGTTTTAATCTTGCGCAACCTCTCAAAGATCGTTTCATTTCGCCACTTGTTAAAAGCCTTTTTCACGAGATCAACTGAACAGCCTAGCACACGAATCAGCCTTTTTCGTTGTTCTTCCTCAGTGAGCTTATTGCTCGAATAAAGCCATCGGTCGAAGGCCTGCTGTTTTGTCATTCGAAAATTCTTCGATATATTATCCAGCAGCTGCTTCATGAATTTCATGAGGTATATATATTCCTTTATGCCCCCAAATCCGACTGTGAGGTTCCTAAAAACTATTTTATTGAGAATCGCCTGGAGGATTTTCGTAGCCTTCCTTTGCCTGAGTAGCCTCCTGCGCATAGCTTCCTCCTTTGATCTGCTTGTCAGAATACTCTTCATACGCCAGAGCGCAACAGTCATATTAATCTTCGAGTAAAGCGCGAATCTATCGACGACCTCTTTCACGAGGATCGGATCTGCTAGCACTTTCCAGCGATAAAACGCGCTGTTGATAGTTAGCTTCGGTCTGTTTCGATATAAGGCCCAAATAATACGCGCTTTGATTTTTATGCTCATAAATTGATTCGGTTGAGGTCCACCAGTTGCCATGACACCCTCCCAATGTTGGTTGATTCTCTCTCGGATGCTTTCTTCTTGAATGTGCTTGAAGCCGCTGTTTATGAAACGCAGTAAAGCGAATTTTAGGATTTGTGATATCGAAGAAGCTGCAATCATCTTGAGAGCTTTTTTCTCAGGTGATTCTTCTTTTGGAGGTAAATCAAAGCTGACGCTGAGATTACGCGACCTATGGGTATTTTGACGACTTCGAGTAGGTGTTTTTAGAACGCTGACTGGTTGGGTAGTATCAAGATCCTGGAAAGAAAATCCGTTAGTTTGCATGTTGTTAAAATTGTCAAAGGATTGATTTGCTAGCCAGCTGTTGTACTTGCCACTTTCGAATTGCTGCGACATGCTATGCTGAGGGGTTTTAATTACTCTATGGGTTGGTTTTTCAAACAAAGTGTCAATTAGTTCTCGGTCTCCGAGTTTTCCATTCTTTGGTGGGTATTCGGAAAGAGAAGAGTCTAGCAATCTTTTGGGAGATGGATAACTCATTTTTAATGAATTAAGATACGAGTTCCAAAGGAATTAAAAATTTAATTTATTTAACTATATAATTATTGAAAATGAGTATTCGTGAGCTGTGCGTTCTGATTGCTAGCTTTAGGCATAACTCGAAGAGATTCGCTGAGATTGTATGAATTAGTTCTAAAGACCGAGAGTGACAAATTATTTTTGAATGACTTTTCTATGAATTATGATGCTAAAAAGTTCATTCCAAACATAGTTTCAGCTCTCAAATGCTGCATCTAGTCCTCCTCTAAAAGTTGAGCGAATAGATCTCGATGGAAGCTAGGTGATAATGAAGTTTTGAAAGTTTGGTAATTGCTGGCTCCGTAGTGAATATAAAATATTATTTTATTTTTTGGACTCATGGATTCTTACATCATGTATTATGAGTTGGGGTATTTAGGATATAGAAAGATGCTTCTGAATACCAAAAGTCTAAGTTCGATTGTACTGAGAGCAGAATTAGTGAAAATGAGGAAATTCGTCGTTTTCTGATCCTTAAGTACCAAAAGAAATATCCTTAATGGTAGGTGTATTTCAATAAGAAATTGCGTCCGACCTCTTGAAGACATTCATATCTCACACCGAAATATCCGAGTATTTTCAAATCAATTACCGAATTTTGAATGTTACATACAACAGTCTGGCTAACCGGCCTTTCTCATCTCAAACAATCTTGTCGGGTCAAATTATTTGATCAAATTTTCAAACTCTTTCAAAATAGAGGTTAGAGACACAGTTATTCTAGAAAGGATTATATCAAGAAAAAGGAAGATTCCATGCTAGGAAAAGTCCCAACAGTCTCTTAAAACACCAGCAAGGATTTCTGATGATTCACGTCGTAATTCTCAGCCTTGATGACAATCTCATTTATTCCATTGATCTATTTCAAATTTACTTTCATAAGAAAAGATATGAGATAAAAAAGGGCGAGAGCAACGACAAGTAATCAAATTAGCAGATAAACTTTGCTACTGTTTATAATACTGAAAGATGATCTTAGGCAGCACAAAATATAAATTTTTATCCTGGATCCATTTTTTGAATTAGCACACTCCAGTGTTTCTTCCAATAGCAAGTTACAGATTAATATTTCAAAAATTATCTCCTGGGAGCAGACGGAGTCGCAATAAAACTTCCAAACAAAAAGCCTTATACTAACCATGTACGACTACGACGACAGCGATGGAAGTGAACACGAAGAAGAAGAACAGCAACAGCAGGAAGAAAAACCACTTACCGTTGATGATATCATGCAAATCTTGATCTCTAAGAAAGATAATGTTATCAATGAAAAACTGCTGCGTTGCAAAGATTTTAAGAACGGCAGGTACGGTCACGTGCCTCTCAGCTACATCGAAAA
>ENA-UOUE01001397-UOUE01001397.1-compost-metagenome-genome-assembly--contig:-NODE-1397-length-15355-cov-6.745058_pt1 | contig 15355 bp, 8 predicted proteins | sample MGYA00238146_ERZ747223 | MGnify/ENA primary metagenome ERZ747223 (study PRJEB28781, sample SAMN06268865) | compost metagenome | isolation source: single cell | place: USA: California, Emeryville, Joint... | reverse complement strand
GGAAGGGTCTCCGACTTTCTTCAACTGAGGTCTAAAAGACAATGAACTATTATTATAAGGAAAATCAGTGAAAATCCAAAAAAAAATAATGTGAAATTATTGGAGCCAGCCCATGACTTTGAAAATGCTTTTTCAGTTAGAGCATCGAAACTTCATCATTGATATCTGGGTCATTATTCCTGAGGCTACATCGTAATATAAATCTTAATCTTTGATTTAAGACAAAAGCTAATTACAAATTTATCAGGCTTGAGAGTTTAAAGCGATAAAATGGCTCAACTCACTGAATTCTCTTTCAATACCAGAAGAATGCTCCGGCGTGTCGGTCGCGTCGGTGGCTCCTTGTCAACTACGAACAATAGCTTCCTCGCAATAATTATCATTCCTATGGTCCTTTTCGTTATCCTCATAATATTTATTGTGGTCATGGTGATCATTCGTCGTAGAAGGGTGGCGAGGCTTCAAATGGCCGCTATGTTGAGGGCCCAAGAATTGCAAGATATGCAGAAATCGCATTATCAAGCTTCACATGTGATAATGAATGATTCTGGTCTTGATAATTCAATGGCTTATCCTTATTCACAGCAGCAACAAAGTTTCACGAACCACTTCATACCTCAGCCAATCAGTTACATTCCAGAAGACCAAGGCTATGCTCATACCATGCAATTCAATACAATGCAACCAATGCAACCGATGACAATGCATCCTAGCTATCCTCAGAATCCTCAGGAAATTCCTACATATGAAAATAGCTATCCAATTGGATATGTCCATTAAAGACTTCAGCAAGATAAGAAAGTTTTTTCTATTTTTGTGGAGTGGTTGGGCATCTTTTCATTTTATTTTGAGAGTTTAAATTCCATAGTGAAACTGCCTATTTGTGTGCTCAATTTTTTATGGCTTCGTTGTTTACTGAAGGCGCGATATTGAGTCTCAAATTAAGATGAATTCTGTAACATAAGCTTGAAAATCAAAAAGTTTTGTACCTGACTATCGGTTATCAAAATAAAGGTGAAATGATGTGGATAAGCAAGAATGAAACTCTCTTTTTCTCTTTTTCTCTCTAAAACGTTTACAAACAGCAATCGCTCATTATCAGCGGCGCATCCTCATCTTTTTTCCTCGAATTTGGATTCTACGACTCAATTTTAAAATGGCATGAAAATTAAATCTATTGTAGAAATTCTCAGAGAATATTTTAAAGTAAGAGATCTATCTTAATCAGATTGAAATATTTTATATCTGCTTTGTGCAACTTTTTGACTGTTATTTAAGAATTCCTTGATTTTACGTAATTAAGTCAAGAGGGATGACTTCACACATTCAGATTAAAGCTGAGAGCGGAGAAATCTCAAAGAATGGAGAAATGAGCAGACTCAATTAGACTCGAAGCATCAGTCTTAAAATCCAATACGCATTGTCATTTTCAGAAAGTTATTTCAGAAAGAGCTCACAGCGCAAGGTTGCGCATCTAAATGCTTTTTGCGAGAGTTCGAAGGCAGAAATAAAATCAGCGCCGATGATAGCATTGGAGATTTGGAAAGTTACCCAATCAATGATAGGGGATGTGGAGTGTCATTTTATTGCTTTGAAACACAAATTCACATCCAGACAGCACAAAAATTTCAGAGCATCTGCTTTTTAAGGACTAATCTTTGGCCTTATGCCATGTAACTGGTTTTAAAAAGATTAAGTTGCAAGCGCCTTTACTGGAGTCCAATGGCTGATGATATTGGATGTATATTAACTCGCTGGAATATCATTTAGTCAATATCAGCGTTCATTGGAGTCCAAGGTCGGGAATTGAGATTTTAAAACCCAAATAAACTGGTAACGGAATCAGAAACCTAATCAAAAATAAAGAAACGGATGAAAAAATTAAAAGTGTTTAGGTTATAAACGTCGCAACAGCTAACGATCCAGACAGTCGGACGAATCAAAGATCCCTATTTTCCTGACAAATAGTTTAAGAACAGAACGGTACTTTCTGCAGAGATAACAGTCTTTAGGTTCGTGTTAGATATCTCAACAGAATTCTGGATCCAATTATGATAGATGCTTTCCTTGAATAATTCTCCCATACATTATTTCAACAATTTAGCTTCTACTTGATGAATTAGAAGACAGAATCACCAATTCTGATCCCAAGCTATGTATCATAAATATCTTACAAAGAATTTTAATGACTGTTGAAGAAAAACTTCATAGATAGCACACGAAATCGATATTCTCACTCTCGAGAGAGGGTTCATATCACCCTTTGTAAGACATTCATACATCTGTTGAGATAAATGCGAGTTTATGACGGGCTGGATAAATCCAAATGATCAAACGAATTTTTGAGAGTTACCTAAACGGCAAAAAAAATTTATAAGTCACAAACCGTTTTTATATTTAATTCCGGCACAGACGTTTTTATTTTCACGGTTTTTAATTGATAATCATTTGACAAATTCTCATTTTGAATACCACCTTAATTCAGAAATGAGTGAGAACCCATCAATCATCTCTATTTCAGATGAGGAACAAAAGCCCTCACCACGAAAGGGATCCAACTTTGCAATTTACCTTAAGCAGTTCCTCTACCTTAGCGCTCCGACTTTGTATATCTTCTATACATTTTTCGCTACTATCCAGATAAACAGCGTCATGGGACTCCATTTGCTCCTCCTTCTCATCCTTGGAATGATAGTTGAGTGCAGAACACGCTGGAGAAACCTTTGGATGCTAACGGCAGCTGGAGCTGTGTTTTTCCTCTCGCTTCAGATGTCCTTGTTGGCGGAGTCTACAAAACGATTATTTTCAAACGACGTGCTCCAATGGGTCGGAATCAAAGACACTACCTCTGGTGTGCTTGTTCTGACAGCATGGCTCTTGTCAATAGTAATCTTTGGAATCTTCGTTGCGGTTACTCAGCAATGGAGTTCTTTTATAATTGACAGCGCCAGACTCGAGGAATGGGAGCAACGTTATCACCCGATTTTGCAAGAAAAGCCTGTACAAGGGCATCCATTTGAATTTTCTACCCAGACAGAGCGTTTGTCTCACCAGCTAGGAGTCAATGGGCAGACTGCGGCAAAATTAATTAAAGAATTCGAAGGCATCAAGCCAATTTACTATGGAAATATCGTTATCCGAGCCTTTTACGAGGTCTACCACCGTCATGGATTCGAAACGACCCTATTTTGCCTGGTGCTCTTAGGGTTCTACAACTTGAGCATTATATCGCTTTTCTATGTGGTCATTGCCTCGGCTTTCTCATACTTCTCTCACTATTTCAACAGTGTAGAGCCTGCCTGGGTCAGAAGACTGAACAGACTCAAGTGGGCGTGGAGAATCCTCTACATTATCGTCGCTGTCGATCTTTTAAGAAGATATTTCACCTCTTTCGGTTTCCCGACTTCATGGGGCATCGAGACCCCAGCGTTCATGAGGAACACCTTTGGATGTGATCCCAAGGCCGACCGAGTGTTTAGTTCGCTCTTCGACTACTCTGATTTATCAGATTTCGATAAATGCGTGAATAACTTCAAGACTTGGTACGCCATTGGAGAGTTCTCTTTGAAGGAGCATGTCATTAGCTTCGTTTGCTTCTTCCTTCTCGTATCTTACGACGTATTTTTCTTACCACTGAAAGCCGAGAGCGAGAAAAACTACAAAGAAGGCGACTGCAAAGATTTCACAAGAACTTGGCTGAGAAACACCTACGATGCTTTGCGACTCATGATCTTTGCGAATTTCCACGTAATTGCTTTGACTACCCTTGCTCTCGTGGGTCTGAGCAGCAACCTTCAAGGCGCCACGGATATTATGGGTCTTTTATACCTTTCCTCTGGAATCTTCCTCCTCCTCTCAAACAACCTTATCCTTCGCAAGAAGAATAGCTTATGGGCGGTCATAGAAATCGCGAATTGCTTAATCATGGTCGCGATTGTCGTCTACCAAAGCCCTTATTTCGACTGTCCCATTTCGGTTCCAGGCCGGTATTATTTCAGCAATGAAGAATGCGTGACGTTGCAAACAAAGGTCTCTGACCCCTCTACCTACTCGAAAAACAAAAGCTTCGGCGATCCAGGCTTCCTGAACAAGCTCTACCTGTTGCTCGGGTTCAATAAGATACCAAATTACACTTTGTTTGGCAGTTTCAGAGTAGGAAACATCATATTTTTCTACCTCTTCGCTTTCATTCAGCGAAAAATCTGGAACCACGTCTACACGAAAGCCTACATTGAGCCTTATTTCGAAAGGGAGAAGCTGCACCAAAAGCACCGAGGCATTCGGTACGTGGAAAGAGAGCATATTAAACGAATCAGCGCCTTCAAAAACTCTCAGCTGAAGAAAGAATTCTTAAACGAAACAGAAGAGCACGTTACTGGGAAAATCAAGACGTGGGAAACAGTTCTCTCGAAAGGACGGCAGAAAGACGCGTTTGATGAGGCGGACGAGCACGATCATGCGCATGCTGAGGATGATCCTGATCATGATCGCAAGATGGCCTGCTTGATTGCTCTGAAGCCTCGAATAGTCTCCAAAGAAGTCATTGATTTCAACACTCTGCTGGGTATTTTGAAGAAAAACGACTACGATGTAAAGAAGTGCTATGAAGACATCTGCGTTGAAAGCAAAAGAACAAGGCATCGCATCAGAGAGCATTTACGAGAAATCGACGAGATTGGACTCCCTCCGATGGAGGAATCTGCTCCAAATGGTTCTCCAGTAAACCTTAATTATCACAACCCAGAGTTAGAGCCGAGAGCGTGGCATCAGGAGCCACTCAGACCTCATAGCTCCTTTTTCGAAGAGAGCAAAGAAGCAGAAAGCAGAGTTGAACTCATTCGACGAGAACAGTCAAGGCTTGACATTGCGAGCGATATTTCAGATGATGAAGAAGGAGAATCCTCATCCTTTGGGTCACAGATCAGAAAGATGATGCTTAGAAAAATCCACAACTCATTCGCTTTGGACGCAGATAGCGATATCTCAGACAGCCATATCCCAATCGGGTCGCTTACTTTATACTTTTTAATGGCGTTCTGGACCGAAATCAGTTACACGGTGATGATCCTCAACTTCATTCTGAGACCCAACGTCATTTCGTTTTTCTTGGCCTTTGGTATTTTCACCTACGCTGCAGTGGAATATCCGCTGCCTTCAAAGAAATATTGGAAATTCACGATCGGATACGTCACTCTAGCGATACTGGTAAAGTACGTTTACCAGTTCGAGTTCTTCTGCTCGACTCCGCCGTTCTATATCAGGTCATATCTCGCTGATAATTCAACCTGTCCAGTTGAGAGCACCGGTTTCTTTGCGACTTTAGAGTCGATTGACTATGATATCGGAATTTATAAGTATAGAGGGGATCAATTTGAGACGCGAAAGGAGAGCGTGAGACATGGGCTCCTTCCTGACTTTATCACGTTGCTTGTGCTGATCGTCCAGTACTGGATCCTAACGAAAAGAGGCATTTGGGACTATATCATTTTCTGCAGAAGCAAGCTATATACACCTCAATATAATAGTCCAGACAGCCACTCACGCAAAGAAGGGAATATCTTTTCAAGATTCTATAAGTCCTGCAAAAATTTCTTCCGCAATATGACTCCTTACAATGCAGGCTTGGAAAACGTTGATGACTTCAATTTTGTAAAGAAGCCAGGCAAAGATTACCACCTGCAAACAGCTTTGTTTGGAACTCTAATCACAGCCTTCTTGCTAGTTTTCTTTACTAAAATCACAGGAGAAGGGGTCAGTTTGGCTCAGTCTCTAAATGAATCGTCGTTCTCCACGGGAATGGTGCTCTCGGTAACCGTTGCGCTCTTAGTCATGCTCTTTGATCGGGTACTGTATGCCTCAAGGGAAGATCTCTCAAGCTATCGTAACATCGAAAAAATCACTTTCGTGACGTTCTTCAAACACTCCTTTGGATTGAAAGCTCTTCTACATTACATTCTTACGATCGTGCTGATGCTGTTCATCCTTTCTGAGTTTCTTCGAGCTGAAAACGCGAAAGCAACCTTCTACCTCACTGTCTTCAGCATATTATGCGCGTTCTATCTCTATTTCTCGGGAACTCAAATTAAATGGGGATATCCGCTTTATTACTCATATCACTCATTCCGATCTTCCGACATGGCCTCAGGACTTATTTACAAGTGCATGAAGGCAATTCCTTTTCTTTTTGAGCTCGGATCGATTCTTGACTGGACGTATACAAAGACTTCGCTGGATCTGTTCCAATGGATGAAGCTGGAAGATGCTTGGAGCTACCTCTACCTGAGAGAGATTGATAATAAGGCTCGTATGCGACATAAATTCGGTAAGATTAACTAAGTTTGAACACATTGTTAACAATATTTTTCTCGCAATAGGAAGCCCAAGAAGTAAAGTGGAGAAATGCTACATGGGGTGCGCCGCGGTTTCCTTCATATTACTCGTGTTAATCGGTCCGTTGGCTATTTTCTCAGGCTTGAATCCAAATGAAGAACTCATGCCAGTTAGCTCAGGAACAATCAGCATAAATCTAATGACAGGCGGCGAAAACGGAACGAGCTCAATCTTCGAGATTTTTAAAGTCAATAATCTTAACATCGCTCAAGTGAAAGACAGCGAGGTAACAACAGCATAGTCAAATGCCTTTATTTAAACTATTAACAATAGTGGAGCATTTTCAAGAGTATTTTCCCTGATGTCGTTGATACCGAACAGCTTCAGCTCCAGAAAATTACCTTGAACGCTTATTCAGACACCATTTGGGATATCACTCCTCCGAACTTTGAAAGACTAGCTAACGATCTTCGGACTCTTAATCAGCCGGTCTATGTCAGTGTCCAATGGAAATTCAAAAGGTATAATTCGATAGGTTAAACAAAATTTACATCTCTCCCTTGAAAAATAGACAACTCACTGGGCAAGACTCTGAGACTGAAGGCTCGAACGCTATTCCCGTCTCTGGAGAGCTTCAAAGCAGTCTATTAAGAGTGCTTGATAAGGGAGGGCAAGGAAACTTCACTATTCCAAGTACCTATTACTTTCGTTAACTCCAGTGAATTAACTAATGACTAGATTTCTTCCCCAAATACCTTTATCTGTCAAAAGCTGAGTCGACTTCATTATATCAACCCAATGTCCTCATTAGACAGCAAGTCCCTATGTTTACCAGCTGTTACCTTGAATATCGAACTGAGAAGGGACTTGGATACTGGATGACTAAATCTCTTAACTCTACTGATGAGTTTGAAGGTAAACTCGGGATGAAAGCTTCTTTGACTCATAATTTTCTTATAGACAGCGAAATATTCAATAACAGAGAGGAAGTTATCTTCTACGCGTTCAGTCAGCGTGTAAAGGGAAGGATCCTTGGAACAAACATCGGAAATCTGGGAGTTATTACGATCTATGCGACGATAGTACTCGCTATCGGAAGAACGATTAAATTTTGGTTCGATCGACTGTCACAGAAGGTCATTTATGATGAAATTCCTGAGACAAGAGACTTGATGGAGCTTATTGAAGGTAAGAAGACACATTATTCAATTGAATTTATTAATTGCTTTTATGAAAATAGCCATTTATACAGCAAGAATAGAAGGCAACACTTACAAAGAGCAGAAATTATACGAGTTGATGATTCGAATATATCGATCACCGGAGGTGCTCATGCACCTTACGGGAAGGATACAAAAATATGGAGCGCCTGAGAAGCAAGAAGAAAGAGACCGTCCAGTCGGAATTGATGTCCATCAGCATGAATAATGAATAAAATTGTTTGAAGAGAACTTTTAAATTTACTTTAAAAGGATTTTGTATTATAGTGCCAGTTAACCTGGGATAGGGTCGGACAAATTAATTGTGAGTTTGTCAGTTCATCATTGTCTGTAAAATGTTAAATTAATACGAGGGTTTTGTATCATGAATTATTTCACATATCCTTACGAAGCTTTTTTAATTAGGATATGTCCTTGAATAATCAAATTGCTGTCATTTTTGAAGGAATTACAATTTCATTGGGCTGATACTGACTTTGCTCGCTAATTTTCTGACTGCTAAGCAAGCAGTTGTTTCAGAGTAATTATCTAATGAACACGTTCAAAGGTAGAAGTTTTTCAATTTTGGATTACTTTACTTTTCTCATCAAAATGAATCAGTTTAAAATTTAGTTCAATGTATTGGTAGAGAAGGCTGACTCGGCGAGACAATAATCAGAATGAGGCGACTAAAGACCAATAAAAGAGGTTGCAAAGAGCGAGCGCAGCTCTAAAATTCATAACCAACTTTGAAGATTGACTTTTAGGTGCGCTTGCTCGGCCAAGATCACCAAAGGAGCCCAAGGTGCCTTCAGGTGAAGTGATCTATATGAGAATGATAAGTTAATCCTGGATTAAAGTTGTCAGAGTGATGTATTTTGAACTTTCGAAACCTCCCAGCAGGATGCTCATTATAAAGCATATGCACAATATCGTGCAAAATGGCAGGGCGTTCTCGATTTATAAAGAAATAATTAGCTATCTCTTTTCTCATGAACTGTTTCTCGTAGGCTTAGTATAGTAAGGTTATAGTATACCAACGAATTGATATTTTTTTGAATATCGCACTCCATGAAGCAGAAATATTAATTGATCGTATTATCTGAAAACTCCCAGAAACCCATTCGGTTCTTCGATACTTTGAAAGGGCTGTCTTACTGCGAATAATTCTACATTGCATTAATATTTCATTGATACTCTCACAACCAGTTTCATAAATTATCATATGAAGTTACAAAATGTTGTAACCGACGGCCCAAAAAAATGTTTTCAGGTAATGCTATCTATTTGCTTGAAAAATTTCTTCGAAACGCGTTGCATTGTTTACATGGTAAAGCTATCCTTAATAATAGCGGTTGGATGAAATATCAAAACAACTTTCGTTTTATATTTACAGTAATATAAAAATTCTAAAACAGATTCTAAGCTGATTATTTTTCATTCAGGCGAAGCCTTTAAAATAGTAATTCCTCAATAATATTCAGGCTGCTCATGCCGATCAGTGACAGGCTCCTGTGGAAGAGCAAATCTAACACTCTTTTTGACTCTCACTGGCGAAGAGCTTGACTCGATCGCGTTTTCATTCGCCGAGTTCAAAGAGAGCTCTCCAATGCCTCGAAGTGTGCTTTTTCGAGTCTTAGTTTGTGTGAGACTCTGTTCTCTTTCTACTTCGCGATCGAGTCCGAGGCCGGAGGGGAAGTTATAAGTTCGCACTCTTCTTCCATATACGAAATTTCTTCTGCCAGAAACCTTGCTTTCTGAGGCGCTTTTTGTTATAAATAAAGGACTGTTTTGTGCTTTTTCACTACTGACTGGTGTCAAATACAGCCTTTCGCTCATCTGAGCTACCTCATTGGTTTCTTTAGTATCAAGCTGCCCATAGTTATGAATCGGAGGTAAGCTCAGGTGCTGGGGTCGGCTTCTCAGTTGTGTCGAAACATCGAATTGAGGTGCATATATTTTATTTGTCATTATTCGCGGTGAAAAATAACCTTCCCGTTCACTGAGTTGGGGTTTTTCCTGTCGGTAAGGACTAAAAATGGTGCTTTGGTACAGAGGTCTTTGTATTTTTGACTCATATCGTGCTTGGTTCGTAAAAGGCGATGTGCCAATGTTAGGCATACTGACAACTTGTGGCTGGACCACAACAGGCTTTAAGAAGTTGGTTTCTGATGCGCTATGAGTGTGAGCTTTGTTGTAGGACTCCATTCCTTGATTTTGGAGAACCACCACAGAAGAGTACGAGCCTCTGGGAATTTTCATTTCAGAATTATTGGAGGAATAAAACTGAATCGGTCTTTTAGGGTATTGATAGGAAGGTAGAGGCTGTGGAGCATTGACGTCGGGCAAGGTGAAAACGTTATAATAGTTCATTTTTTAAATCTGGATTAAGAAGAAAATAATAAAGGTTGTTTCACTTTTCAGAAATCGTGATATATAAATCAAGGGAGCTATTTTTACGCGCTTTAATGTTCTGGTAAGAAAACTAAAATTTTTGAAACTATTTAATAATAGTCAAGTTTTTTTTATTCACTATTGCCGTTCGGGTCAGATTTTCCAATCAAAGCAATTAAATTATGAGAAAAACGTTTCATATTACAAGCCACAAGCGAGGCAATCGTTAAGCCTGGAAAGGGGAGAGAATTTATAGACGGAACTTTGTTATAGAAAAAAATAGAGGGTAGCCTGGTGGGTGGATGAAGTATCATTTTTATTTTTGAGAAGCCATTAAAATAAGAATCCAATAAAATAGTTAAAACTGATCAGAGATAATATAGTTTCAACCGAAAGTCCGAATTTTGTGAGAGGGAATGCGACATAACAACCATTGATTCTAAAAATACTTATCGGGTTGGAAACCGCCAGAAATGAAGATTTTTCAAGGTATCGAACATAAACTGTGTTTTTAATTGTTACTGAATTTTTGTTTCTGTGCTAAATTAACAAAAAAATAAGGCTAGTTTTCATCATGAGTAAAGGTGATCTAATTTCCATTCTCGTTGCTGAAGGTTAGGGCGGTCTTATGCAAGTTAATTATATATATATTAATGAATTGGTGTTGAAGGAGTATTATTGTTCTTGCTTTTTTTGCTTCTATGAAATGCTGCGTCTGAAGCTAGATTTTCAGCGTTTGAGTTGAATGTGACAGCAAATATCATCTTTAACCTAGTCTATGATTCTCTCCTTTGATTTGATTATCTGTTCCGGACATATTAATTGCCGCAAAAGCAAGACTGTAGGCAGTCTATCCGAAGCAACTAAAATATTCAATATTCTTTATTGTATCTTCGAATACGTTTACGCTTCACAAAAAGAGCGTTTTCTTATATAGTAGAATCATAAAGAGAGAGAGACCAATTATATAGAAGTTGCTTATTGAAACTATTTATTTTGGAATGTGAGAAATCACTTTTCAGTCTATGGTTTAGAGACAAATTATTTTGGATGATTCTCAATTGCTCTTGAGATCTTCACTTCCCCAGGATTGATAAAGGTTCTCAAACAAGGAATCAAAACCTCTCTCCAAAATCATCATGAAGTTTATTGCTACCACAATACTCACCCCTGGAAGGAAAAAAAGATTGGCTATTCTCAATCATTAATTAACTTGAATTGGAGTTATTTACATGTAAAGTAGCAAACAAAGCAGGAAAATGTAATGATGCAAGTGAATTAATTAATGCATGCAAGCGAACGTGTCAGCTTTAATTTAGAAACTTGGAAGATTTTCAATGCTAAACGTATTGATATCTTCAATCCAGACAGGGTAGACCTGACTGTTTTTCCCATTCTGAATAGCGGGAGCGGTCTTATTCATTTCATTCATCAGGAAAGAAGTCAAGTTGATAAATAGTCTTCTCCAATCAGCCTCAGTCAAAGCTTGGAAGTTAAAGCTGCTGTCATCTCTGATAGCAAGGCGGAAATGCACTCTAACGGAATCAAAGAACTCTTTGTAAATGTAAGTCTTATTCAATTTCATATTGAAGCTTGAAAACCAGCTCTTGATTTCGTTATTAAGGAGCCTGTCGGTCTTTCTTAAGTCCTTCCATTTCTGGAAGAAAGGAGCAAATCTCTCACCGTTTTGTCGGCTGATCACTCGTTTTTGAGGCTTAGAAATTTTCTTAGATGGCTTCAGTAATTTGGAGGCAGATTCGTAGATAGCTTTACGTTCCATATCGAACTTGCTCTCATCAGCAGATTCCAAGATCCTTTCAAATTCAGAGGTCGTTATCTCTGACTCACAGGACATTGTTTGTTCGGGGAACCCATGAGTGTAGTCATCAAGGGAAGGGAAATCGAACTCTTGAAAATCAATACCAGCGAAATCGAAATCGTTGTTGAATTCAATATTTGTGAACATTTTGTAAGTAATGGAGTAGTCGAAGTTTTGTAAGTGAAGTGGTGAAGTAACTTTTATTTTTATGATTACTAACTGATTTGAACAGCTATATATATTGCTTCAGATACTGCAAATTTATTGAAAACTCAACACTGAATATTTTTTGAGTACCGAAATGAATTTACTAATTTACGATGATTTCAGTAAGTCGCGATTCCTCTGTACTAACGCTGACAAAAATTTTAATTTTTGTTCGTTCAGTAGCCTTTAGCGACTTAAATTGAAATGAACTGGAGAAGTATTCTGATATGTTCTGAACAGAATGAAGACCTCTTTCAGTACTCTCTTGAGAAACTTTGCGTCATTATTCCTTCTAACATAGGTACAGATCGGAATTATCAGCTACCTTACATATATCGAAAGGAATTAGGGTTAGATTCTCTTAAATTAATACTCCTGAAGCACTATCTAAATTAGAAAAGGATTGTTTGTTTTCAAGTAGAAGCAGTTAGTTGTGCTTTCTTTTGTAAAGAAGTAAGTTATCAAAGCTTATATTCACATGCTTGTTTCAATAAATAATATTGAGATGTAGTTTATAAAATCAAAAAAATTCTAATTGAAGAAAAATGATTATCAAATCCAATAAGCTCAAGTTTAAAATATCAAATATTTCAAAAAATAATTTTCGTCCTTCACTCTTTAACTAGTTAATTCGTGGTCGTGGTCGTGGTAGTGGTGGTTTCGCGGCAATCTCTGTTCCAATGCATATACTCATGGCACTTTATACAGTAGGTTTTCTGGCAGCGGGAGCAGTGAAAAACGTTTTTATTTTTCAACCTCTGCAAATTCACCACGTATCCACACCCATTCGTAAAGCATCGAGCGACCAGATGAGGGTTCTTATCCACATACTTCGTCATAAAGAGTTCATAAAATTGCTGAACCTCTTCAGTATTCGCGACCAACTTCATAATCTCTGATTTTTCAAGGTGATACTGGCAAGTTATATTGCAGCAGCGAATGGGAATAATTTTCTGTTCCAAATGAGTCTTGAGGTTGCTATGCAAGCATGGCTTGCAATAGAAGTGCTTGCAGCCCAGCGTAAACCCTTTACGGACTTTCTGATGGCATTTTTCACATGGGCGGCCAAATGGATCATCGCGTAGGACCTTGATAACGTATGATTTTGGAAACACAAATGCTTTTTTCTCGGGTTGATCTGGTAGCACTGGCTGCGTCTGAACCCGGGGCTTAGGATCGACAGATCGCGAATAAACTTTTGCTTTAGGAGTGGGCATATCGCAGAAAAGCGGGTTTACTTCCGAAGAATGGATGTCGAACCAGATTTCTTCATATTTTTCCCACATACCTGAGAATTTTACTTTCTCATAGCGCTGTTGAGGAGGGAGCTGTCGGCTACGAAACACGCTGTTGGCACGTGGTCGCTCATAGTCGATGGATCTTTTCACTGGGATCTGAGGAGTATAAATAGCTCTGGTTTTGGCGTCAAGGCTGCTATTTCGAACTGAGGTTTTTGGTGGAATAACACCAGACTTTGGAGTTGAGGCTTGGGTCTCTTGGATGATTGACGAATTCAGACTAGGAGGTCTGATTGTTTGATGATTCGAAGTTATCCTGAAACGATTGGATCTCATATGCGACGAGTATTTCTCGACAGGTTCCTTTTTAATGGCAGGAAGTCTCATTGGTGAAGGGCCTCGTTGTTGTTGCATTTTGGCGATGTGTTTCTGTGTAATCGTATAGAAATAATTAAATTGAATTGTTAGACCAATCGCTTTTTATAACACGAACGCTGCTGACACTGGTTCCAGTAAAAGTTCGGGAGAGATTAAAAACGGTTCAGATTTAAAGAAAAAATTCGCGTAAGTTGTTCCGATGAGAACTCGGGTTTTAGCTTAATTTGCTGGACAGCCATTCATGTTTTTTCGCTAAAGAACAACTGCGAATAACGAAAACGTCAGAAAAGCTCGTTTTTTCGAGGACGTCTGATATAGAACATGATGGTTACTTTGACATGGAAGGCCTCAAATATGTTTTCGGTCAAATCCAGCTTCGATACTTATATACTGGAACTTATGAGGCTTGCATGGAGCTTTCTATTAGGGAGTTATCGTGAAAACTTTCTTTGATGTTTGTAAGAGGGTTAAGTGGTTAGCAGCAACTCTGTGCAAAAGGTATTCCCAAAGCATGCTCAAGGTGAAGTCGATTTCTGGTGAGAAGTGTGGGCTCAAGACAGAAAATTTTGAAATGTTGGATTCAGTGTCGCTATTTTCTGACTCTTTGATAACGTAATTCAGGAACAATTATTCTTTGCGATGAGCGTTTTCTGCTATGTCCGAAATTCATGCTTTACCTTCCCATTATTGACTCACCTCGATTGAGAAGAGGATCTCAAAGTTTTTGCACAAGGTGCTCTTCAAACACAAGAAATATGTATCAATAGCCATTCTATTGCAATCCGCAACTTGATGCTGAGAATACTACTCGAAATATAATGATAGTTTTCGAAAATTCCCCGAGGTAGAATATTATTTCCCCTGTCTCTTTGGAGATTGTATCGCATTTGTAAGAGAGATTTACAAGCAATAGACGTAAATTGCTCAAGTAGTTGCAATGGAAATTAGAAACTGGTAAGTTCAGAACTATTCCGATTTTTTGGCTATTGCGCCGAGTATGTTTATTTATACGTTTTTAGGTTTATTGGTTTAATTCGTTCAAACAGAGTTAATTTAGATTATGATCAGTCACAATGCTACACCAACACCAAATATACCAAATGAGTAAAGTTCGAATCATAATATTGCTGTTTATTCAATTGCATATTTCAAGAATCTAACCAAAAATTACCGATACAGACAGTTTTTAAGCCAGACAGAGATTAGAATGCATAATGACTGTTGGGCAATTGGTGAATTTATTAATTTTGTAGTCAGAGAGATTACCAATTTCCTTTTTCAGCAGTACGAGATTAATTGTTGTTGTTGTTTGTTTACTTTGAGAAAAAACAAATAATCAATTATAAATTATAGAACTCTCTAAAAGCTAAAAATTCCGCAGATGAAATTAAATTACAAAGCAAAATTTAGTTATACAATGTAATGGAAATGAAGTCAATTTGCTATACTATGACTTTGTTTTCTTCTCCAATTCGCAAACTTGATGCTCTTCAGTAGTAATTTTTTCAAAGAAATCAAAGGGTCTTTTTTTTTTCTCATTGTAAACTACTACAGTAATAACTTGAATGTAGTATTTTACTATAGTTAGTTATCTAGATTGAAAATGAAAATCTCAATAACTTAGATTGAAATTCGTTCCTTTAGAAACAGTAGCCAAATCTTCGAAACGCTGACATAACTAATAAGTTGATACAAGTCAAAGCATAGTTAGGTCCTTTGCTTTAATTTCTAGGCTTCGAGTGCTTGTAGAGTCACCTCATCAGATAATAATGATGTAGTTAATTCGATTT
>ENA-UOUE01001395-UOUE01001395.1-compost-metagenome-genome-assembly--contig:-NODE-1395-length-15373-cov-7.485421_pt1 | contig 15373 bp, 18 predicted proteins | sample MGYA00238146_ERZ747223 | MGnify/ENA primary metagenome ERZ747223 (study PRJEB28781, sample SAMN06268865) | compost metagenome | isolation source: single cell | place: USA: California, Emeryville, Joint... | reverse complement strand
TTCAATTGATGATAAAAAACTTCCCAAATGGTATACACTTCCTTTGTATCACTCGTTAGAAGATCTACCTATGAAAGAACCACAGCTCTACAAAAGTATTTCAGTTGAAAAGTTCATATTAGATATCATTTCTGGTCTTGATGACGGGTATAAGAAATGTGGTCTGCTGTTTCTCACTCTCGTACCTGACTGCATCGGATATATGAAGAATGACGACAAATTTGTGATTTCTAGCTGGGAAAATGCCTGCACCCTCAAAAATTACGCCGACAACGAACCAAACCAGAAAAATTCTAAACTAATCAAGACTTTTGTCGATAACCTCCTATATAGTCTGAGCAGCAACAATTATTCTGCTCCAGAGTTCAACTCGACAGTTGATTTTAAGTCTATCCCGAGTAAACTTAATAAAAGTGCGATATTTTCGCTTGCATTAATCAGCCTCGACATCCTTGGCGTTCATTTTGAGAAATGGAGAAAACTAAAATATGCAACTTCTAATTATGAAAAACAAGTTTCAGAATTATTTCCGAAGGGGAAATGCTCGAGTGAGCTCCAAGAGTTGCTAATGAGCATGTTATCAAGAAATCCAGAAGATCGTCCAAACTATGAGTCAATAATAGAAAAAGCACATCTGATGGTGTACGGTTCGCCAATCTCTTTGCGAGAAGATACCCAGGCTGTTCGAGACCAAGTTAACATTTATCAAGAAAATTCACTTGTGGAGTCTCAATTTATTACTCGAAATGATGATAAATTTCAGGGAAAAGTAGTATCTAATATTGAGGAAGAAAATAAAGGAACCCATAGTTCCAATACCCCAAAAAAAGATCTGACAAATACAAAAACTTCCCCTAAGAGTATCAAAATGATTAGTGATGAAACAATGAACAGCCATAACGGAGAGCAAAAATCGCTTCCAAAACAAGATGAAAATTTATGGAGCAATTCCAAAGATAGGGTGGTAGAAGTTACACAAAATTTTCATGCCCAACCAGACATTACTCAAGAAAATATTCAGAGTTCACCAAATCTGAAAGATAATAAATCTCTCAAAAAAACAAACAAACCATTAAATTTTGCACAAGAAGACAAAGATTCTATTGAAGTTAACTCAACTTCGGATTCGAAACAAGAACATAATGATAGCAATGCCAACGATGTCATTAACAATCTTCAAAAAAATTCTCCAAAAAAAAAAGTCATCATATTATCCGAGGAAAAAGCGAATTGTGAAGAAGAAGAGAAAAAAGCCACATCTAACCAGCAAAAGGCTCCACAGCAAGACTTGCACCCAACATTGACTACCAATATACAGAATGCAAAACCTTCTGAAGAGATTACTCAAGAAAATTCTGTTATCAAGACACAGCAGAACACAGAAGAAGAAGGTAAGGGCGGCAACACTCAATCGCCAGTCATTCAATCCCAACAGCATGAAAAAAGAGACTTTACTCCTGCTGATATCATAACCTATGAGAATGGTGATACATATCAAGGAGGTTGGAGTGATGGAAAATGGCATGGCCAAGGATTATGGACTAGCGGTGATAAAAAATCTAGCTATGAAGGTAACTATGCTTTTGGTAAGAGAGACGGGAAAGGCAGAATGCAGTATTCCAATGGAGATGTCTATGAAGGAAATTGGCAGCAAGGAAAAAAGCATGGAAAAGGCAATTATCATTGGGCATCTGATGGTTCTCATTATAAAGGAGACTGGAAAGAAGACAAGAGAGACGGAGTAGGATTCATGAAATATACAAATGGGGATAAGTATATGGGAAACTGGAGAAATGATAATTTCGAAGGCAAAGGATATTACCTTTGGTCTGATGGAAGAAAATATGAAGGGATGTTTTCAAATGGCAAATTTGAAGGACAAGGAAAGATGAAATATCCAGATGGGGACTACTACAATGGAAATTGGAAAAACGACTTATATGAAGGGGAAGGGGAATATTATGTGTCTGAAGAAAAGATGGTGTATAAAATTTTTTCAAAAGAAGGGGAAATTCAGATAATTTCTGAGGAAACTTTGGCTGCGGATGAGCAAAGAGTTGAAGAAAATAGGGAGCAGTCAAAATAAGTAAAGATCCAAAACCAAAAACCCAAAGTCGGACTGAATAATTTCTGCATAGTCTTCTCGATTTGTCTGTGAATTCATAATAATTTCTAAGATAGCTCCCAGCTCATTAATCAGTTAAAATTGATTTTTGCATCGTGTGTCTTTTTCAAATAGCAATGCAAATAATTATTTATGTTATTCCATTGTGTTCCTTGAGAAGCCCTTGACCTTCGTCTCATTCCCTGAAAATACTTCACTCTTCACCAAAACGAATCTCTTCTTGTTCCGAACTCTACAAAATAAACGAATTCAAATCAAACAATTTTGTTTAAATTCAGAAAAATACCGCAATGTTTAAACTTAACAAAGATCCACTCAGAATCCTCTTCAAAAACAAAAGGAAAAGCTTCTTTGGGACAACACCTCCTCAAATTATCAACCATTGCTATGAAGACCAAGCAAAACTTCTCCACCAGTTGCTATTCTTACAGCAATTTCCTCATGAACCTATCATTCTAGCGCTTTATCATCCAATACGAACTGAAGTTGATTGTTTCCGATCAATCAGCTTGCTAGACAAGTCAAAATACAAGCTAGCTCTACCTTGTGTTGAAGAAAGCCGCATACTGACATTTCGCACTTTCACAAGCAGAGATAAACTAGTTAAAGGCAAATGGAATATTATGGAACCTGACGCTCATGAGGAAATTGTCGAACCTGACATTTTACTTGTTCCAATGCTCGCATTTGACCAGAATTTGCACCGCCTTGGCTACGGAAAGGGCTATTATGATAACACTATATCGGCCTTAAAAGGAAGGAAGGATCTATTAGCTATCGGAATAGCTTTTGAGATACAAAAGCATGAGGATACTCACCTTCCCATAGATGAACGAGATGTCAGGCTCGATTATGTTGTGACCGAGAAGATGATTTACCAAGCCACTAAATAAATCAATATACAGGTTTTTCACTTAATGTGAAGAGATTTAAAGATTAGGCCACTACGATTTGTCTGTACAAATTAACACGAGACATTTTAGAAGCAAATATTCTCAAGTATACTTATAAACTTTTTTTATGAACATTTCACACACTCTCCATAAGAAAATTGTCAACAACTGTCACAATATCTATGAGTCAACTCCGAATTATGGATCTGAGAAGAATTATGACTATTCTTCTTATATTATTTCAACGAGTTGAGTTAGGGACCGAGAACAAGGCGTTATCGAAACGCTTTTCTGCTTGCTCAATAATGGTTGAATTAGTAGAGCTTTTTTGCGTGTTAATTAAACTTGGTCTTTCTATTATTGTATTTGCTATTATTAGTTATCAGTTATGCTATGAAATTTATTAATCTTTAGATAATGAAAGCGACAGTCTTTCACAGAGCAAATATAAGAAAATGCTCCTCTTATTCAGCAACAGAGCTAATGGACCTCACTGGATCCAGAAGATTATATAAACTCGTAACATATACAATAACTGCTATATTGGACTAAGAAGTATTGGGCTTGCTAATGATTTAAAAAAAAATCAGGCAAATTGCGTGGTCTGAGAACCTATCTTAAGAGTACACCTCCAAATCCACTGATACCTCTTCTAACTTTGATATTTTGAGAATTCTGATACAAATAATTCTAAAATTGAAATTCCAAAGCAACTGATCGTTTAAATTCCAACACTGCCACATTCTGAGTCACCAATTCTAATCATCATGTTGGTTTTAAGTTGGTGCAGTTACAAAAAAGCATCATTAGTTAGATTTCGATTAGGTTGGGAGCAGATGATGGGCTTCGCTTTTAAAAATCTAAAATAGCATTCATTCAGCGCAGCGTTGATCATTCTGAATGAGGTTGCTTGCTATTTGATCCGTCCTCCATGCGAGCATCTAAGCTTAATGGAAATCGTCATCGCCAGAATTTGCTGGAAAAAGACCCCCAAAAGAAACCTTAATTTGATTATTTTGATTTGGTTCAATTTCTCTTTTTAGTTAAGTTTTACTTGAGCCGATATTGTATGATATGTTATTTTCTACCTGGCAATCAAGGATTTAAAATAAAAGAATGAACAGAACATTATCTTTGATCATTCTCTTGATTGGTTTTTCCAACCTTGCAGGATTAGTAGGTAAGCTGATAGCATGATTCTTCCTAATTATTACTTAGCTTCCTGGTCAGTCGTCGACATTATTGGTCATAAGCCTGTCAATTTCAATAGCGACTCGGTGTACTTTCAAATCACCGGCACCCAAGTCTTAGGAGACGGCGGCTCTCTTACTTCTGGGTACAGCATTGGATTATGGGCATGTAGATTAGGTGATGCCTCTCAATATTCATTCTTCAATATATACACTGCATCCAGGTAGCCCATTTCATCATTCTATTCTAACTAAAATTCGCTTAGTGGGAATATCTTTTCTGTTGAATCAGGCGATACGCCCAATAAATACCCGTTTAAAGTATGTACTTCCACCGACTGCCACTTTAGCACGGAATCAGCTGATTTCGTAAGGATATTTTTATCTTCAGCTCTTGCCTAATCATCCTTTCCAGAACTGGAACAATCACTGGATCGATAATAAGTGGGTGTTTTTGTTCTTCTCGTTCAATAGTGTGAATAAGGAAACCTTTGGTTATGGTCGTGAAGCTGTCCCAAATAAAAATTTCGCTGCTACTAATTTTGTGCCTGCCGAAGGGTTACTACAACCGGATCCTACATCAATCATTTGGATTGGAGGAGTTAATGATAACTCTCAAACTTTGAGCTGCAAATGTCAAATGGCTTTGGTGAGATTTTACAAAGACTTGTTTGTAAACAATGTAGATTTGATGAATAAATTTCAAGATTATTCAATCGGTAACCAATCATCCTTGATTTCTTATCTGATGATATTTTGCATTATTCAGAATCCCTGGAGTTTTTCAACTTCACACCCTTCAGTCCCAATTCCCAGAATTTTGTTGTTGATCAAGCTAACATGACATTTGCAATCAATAATGTTGGATCTCTGACTACAACCAATTTGACCACTGGCATGCTGGGTAAGATCTTGCTCTAGTTTGTTCAACTCACTCATTCTCAAATAAAGGATTGAATTCTGACTCTGATCTTGCAGACCCAGCCTTTGGTCCTTACTATATTAGTTGTAGAGGAAATCAAATAGCATCATACTCTATGATGGGTCCCTTGTCATCGTCCACTTTGATCATCTTGGTTTTTAGAATTCACCCTTCTGAAGTCGATGATCAGACCATAGTAGCATTTCAAGATGGAAATTCTGTTATCTACCAAATCAAATATGTACCAGCTGACAAGAGCTTGCAGTTCATTAGTGGTGGCGCTTCGGCTAAAACTGGTCAAAACACGATTGAGCCAGGTTTTCATAATTATAGCGATATGTTGTTGCTCACTCTTTGGGATTAGAGATGTGGATGACCTTAAAAGTTAGCTCTTACAAAGTTTTCTACAGTAGTGAACAACAATTCAGAGTCACTCTCACCAATGCTCCAAACATTGCAACTTTATCTTACACGGGTCCATTGCCTTATATTCCGGAGACATCAACGGCTCCCACAGTTCACGTTTGTGGGATAACTGACGGAACCGGAGCTATATCAAGTGGAAGTTATGTGGATATAAGCCGCCTGGACATTGTCTCTCCTGTTGGAAGTGGATATTCAGAAGACGGGGGTAATTCATAATGTCATAATCATTAAATGGACCCATAATTTCCTAATAAAGACTCAGACTGTGCATTTTATGTGCATTACGGAAGCCCGATGCAGATATGTGCAATTTGCCAACCTGGACGATTTTATTATCAAGGAAATTGCACTTCAACTTGTCCGACCGGCTTTTTTGGAAAAAATGAAACTCAAACTTGTGTGAGTAAGTCAATATTATATGACCTATAAATAAAAAAATACTTCTCCAACAAGGTTGCGGCTCTCCAACGAACTACATTCAAAATGAAGATACTCTCAGAGATCTGCCATTTCCAATGATCTCGCTGTCTGTGAATCCTCAAAGTAACCTCGGTTAACCTTCCTATGACTCACATGAATATAAAATTTCAACTCCAGCTGGCTATATAGAGAGTTGCCAGGAACTGGTGATAGCTGCAATGAATGTGTCCGAGGAGTACGGTTGCACCCCTTATACCTATATTTGGACTTACGCAACGAACAGCACGAATGCAACATTGAAAGAGATGCTCGATAGCTTAATTAGCATGAATACTGCGGTTCTTAACATTCCGCCAGGATACCTAGACTACGGCTCTGATTATAATTTTACTGTAAGCATTCGCAACATCAATGGAGTCATAAATGATCCAATATTAACACTTTACAACGCTTCCACTTCTGACTGTTTCAGAATTCTCATTCGGACCTTCCAACTATGGTAACTTCTTTTAGCATCAACTTGCTGATCAGATTATATCCAGATCCAGCTAAAATTAATCCATGTCAGCAGATGAAAATAAATGCGGCTCTATCATCGAACTCTGGTTGTCGACCTTATACATACTTTTGGACTTTTACTACCAACAGCACCAATGCAACAGCGAATGAAAGGTTGCAGAACACGATTGATTCTGTCGGAAATACTTCCACTCTGACTATTCTACAGCCCCTACTCAATATTAATTCCAATTACACATTTACTTTGACTATTCAGAACTCGATGGGAGTCAACAGTCCGCCAGCTTCGATAAATATTACTACAACAGGATTCCAGCCTATACAAATGCAATTAAACCCAGCAAGTAATCTATTTAGCCATAAAAATGTTGTTAATATTATGTCTAGATTCAGTTACCATCGAAAGCTGCAAAGATCTGAATATAACTGCAATCCACGTAGGATCCTGCTCTCCTTATACATATTATTGGAGTTACGACTCGAACAGCACAAATTCAAAAGCACAAGCAATAGTCAACACTTTCCTAACTAACGCCAGAGAGAGAAAAACTGATAATAATCTCACTATCCCGGCTGGAACACTAGAATTTGGAATAGAATATACTTTTACTGTGATGGTTCTCAACGAAAATGATGTTTCATATCCTCTTCCTTTAACAACGACTTTCATTACGATCGGAGGAAATGTTTGCTCTAATAGCATAACGTTTCCAAATTTCAGTATCACACACAATGGTAAAATTATATTATCTAAAGCAGTAGCTTAATAACAAGTAGCGACTGCTGCAGGCATTGATATATGCAAACCGTTTAACATAAAGATCGATACAAATACCATTGTCGGTCCGGGCCTCGGTTCCAGTTATAGTTATAGTTGGCGAGTCACTATCATCCCTTCAGACTCTACTGAAGAGAGTACCATGGAGTCCACTCTGGGTAGTAACACAGATTTTACATTTCCCAGCAGTTCTTTCACCTTGGGAATAACCTATCAGTTCATAGCCACGATACAGAAAAGTGGTACTCCGGGAATCAGCAGCTCTGTCACTCTTTCGACAACGGCGGGCAATCTCTTACCGGACTGTTCCGGTCCAATAATAACATTTCCAGACTTTACAGTCACAGGTGAAACCTTTTCTACAAAATTTTGAGGAGTCTAATCTTCTGTCATTCAAAAAAATAGTTACTAATGGTACTATGGTGCAATACTGCAGCGACAGCCATGTAAGCATTACTGTAGAAGGCACGAATCCAGCGGGTTCATTCGGGTTTACTTGGACAGTTACAACTTCTCCTTCTAACACTACCGAAAATACTCGACTCGCAGCTTCCATGAATAGCTCTCCCAACCCAGCAGATTTAATTTTGAGTGCTATGAGCCTTAAAGTCAACGTCACCTATACCATAACAGCAACAATCTCTTCGCAAAGTTTGGGTCTCTCAGGACCTCAGAATTCCACTTCATTTACTGTGGTATCTGGGAATAGAGGATTAAATTGCATGGGTTGTGTTACCCCATTCTATTTCTATAACAACAGCTGCGTGAGTCAGTGTCCCACTAATTTTGGAGCAGTTGTTAGAAGCGATCCCGTTTTTGGAGATACTCAATACTGCCTCAAAGGAAAAGATGTAAAAATGCAGGCACTCAAAACAAGTCTTCCGACTCAGATAACACTTCAATTCAGTGAACCAATCTTACCATTGCTCTCAGACCCTGAGACACAATTATTCATCATCATCGAAGGAGTGACCTTAGATCAGTCTAACTACACGTTTTCTAGAGCTTCCAGCAGTACGTTACAAATACATTTCAACTTTGATGAGAGAATACCTGAAGGCACAAATGCCACTGTCGGCTTTGTCAATTCTTACTTGGACACAGTGACCGAAATACTAGCGACAAACAACTATAAACTCATAAACCAGAACACCACCGTGAGTCTATTGGAATATTACCCTTTTTCCCCTTCTCAGCAAGCAGCAATTTCTGCATCTAGCACTGCATCAGCTAGTGGTGGATCGGTCGTTTCTTCCACTATGGTTGTCTCACAAATTGCAGGTGGAGGTGGGTCAGGTCTATTAGGAGCTGCTCTTGCCTGCGAATTAATTCAATTATATAAATTCATAGACACTAGTTTCCCTCCCAATCTCCTTCTGCTCTATAATGGAACGTTCGAACCGCCAATAAGCCTAGAATTGCCAATCTCATTGGAGAGCCTAAACATCAACCTTGATCCTGATACTTACCCTACCATTCATGACGGGAGCAAATTTGATACTTATGAAATGAGTCCTTACTTCATCCAGAATAATCTTTCTCAAGTGGTGACTCTTGTGTTGCTCCTTGGTCTTCTGGGAGTTATTAAATCTCTGAAAAGAATTAAACTAATGAGAACCAAATGCATAAATTCTTTGAACAGCCTTGAAACTTTCATTGGGTGGAACTTTATTCTGCTCACCATTATTTCAGGGAATGCACAAAATTCTCTATTTCTTGCTCTCAATCTGAGTTATCCAGATTTTTCTACTGCATTTGGGCTGGTCTGCTTCATTTTTTCAGTTGCGTTTGCATTGGGAAGTGCCACATTGCTAATATTGCTGATCCGATTTGTGAAGAGGAATTCAAAGAAATGACTACAATCAAACTGGCTTCCAGGAAAAGGCAGCCGAAACTCGAACGTCAATTTAAGCGAAGGGATCAGAACCTTGAAGTGGTGATAGAAGAGTATAACATGGAGAAATTTTGGCAAGCGGCTTATATTCCGCTCTTCCTCATCAGAACAACTATAATTTGCGTTTTCCTCTTGCTGTTCAAGCACTCTGGACTCACGACGTCCTTGCTCATACAAGCAACTAATCTCACGTTTTTGGCGTATTTAATCTATTACAGACCTCTGAAGAGCAAGAAAGATTTGTATGTTCAAATATTCTATGAGCTGTCCAATTCATTGATTGGGTTGATTGTTGTGATACTGAGCTTTATGGACGTAATGGGAGATACCTCTTCAGATGTGCGAATGAATTGCGGATGGGCTATTATAGGCTTGAATTTCGCTGTAATAGGAGTGAGTGTGATTCTCGGGATAGCGTCAGCTGTGGAGGCAGTAATCAAGGGTGTCAAATGGATTCGGAATTATATAAGAGCGAAGAAAAATCCTAAAAAATCTGTTTCACAGCCAGACATCCCTGCGAAAGAGATACGTCCAGGTTTGATGATCAAAATAAATCAAAGGAATGCTGCTCGGCCAGTGCTGTTGCAAGGGCAATCTCAAGATATTTCAATTGACAATCTCAAAAATCCCGATAGTTCATCTACGAGTCTAAATAACAGTACAAAGCTAGAGGGAAATTTCTCCTTTTCAAAGGACATTTGAAACTTCTTGCTGATTTGGAGAGTCTACTCTAGAAGAAATATATCGAATAAAAATTGAATTTCTTATTTAGGGTCTCTGACTCCTGTAAACTAAATCTAAATATCACTATGATCGCAGAAAAAATACGAGGAAAATATTGAACAAACGTTTAGAATTAGCATAACAAAACAAAATATAGACAATATTATGACTCCTTGAATTAGAATTTCAGTGACTCTCTTCGAGAATTCGCAGTTGTTTAAGTTAGGCAACATACCAATCATTACAATGGGTTATTGATTCAAGTGAAGTGTTGAACTCAGTTTGAAAAAGCGAGCAAAAAAACATCTCTTCAACCACAAATGCTGATGCTAGTGGCAGAATGCAAATAATCACAATGATGCTGACCCAGCATTCGAGAAATACATGAAAAATGAATTTAACTGAAAATCTCTGACTATAAAAGGCTGAAATTGTTGAGTGAGCTTTAGATTTGTTGTTTCCTTGATGGGTTGCTCCTGAGAAAGACATGAAGAGATTTTCCGAGGGTTGAACTGCAACTGATAGCTTAAGTTTTCACATGCTATCTGTAGAAGACTGGACTGGAGCGTGAATATGGACTGTCCTTATGGTAAATTCGGAATCCTTGTCTGAGTTTCTCCTTTGCAGTTAACTCTGGGACGTTTTCCCGAGGATTTCCTTCAGCTTTGTCAAAATGGCCTTCTTCTTCTTGAGTCGGTTTGCTGAAGGGTTGGTTCACTGCTGTAAATCCCAGAGCGCTGGAATGCTCATTACTCATCTATCGCTCGCGGAAAAAGCTTTGCATGACGGTATCAATTTCAAAGATTCAAAAAATTTCTATCTATCACAAGTCATTTCATGATATTCTGTAGGTGTCTAGCGATTGATTTTGCTATAAGTTGGAAGTTGCATTAGATCCACTCCGAAAGTGAATTTCCTTGATAAATCTCTCCGAGTTTTGGCAAGGAAAAGATCTAATCCATCATTCTTTTAAATTTTTTAAGAAGTATCTTCGAACTCAATTTTTCAGACAATCATTTTCCCAAAGGCAATAAATTTATCACTACCAGGCTTCAAGAGGTTGCTGCCCATACTGCTTACCTTTATTAAGTAAGAAAAGCTTTAACTTGAGGCAATTATAGATTTTGAACTTTTCATGCAAAATGCTTAAGCAAAGAAAGAAATATTTGCGACAAACATATTTATTCTTTTTTGCGAACGACTGCATATGATCCCAACCTTGAAAAATTTAATGAAAATGCGGAAGTTTGCGTTCTTATGTGGTGATATCCCAGTTTCTTTAGTTTTTATCTAGATTTTTCCGACTTATTTATTCTTTCAGCATAATTTCACAAACGACAGGTCTAAAGATTTCAACAAAAGCACAACATTTCGTATCTCATTCAAGAGACTTGAGAACTTCTTAATAAAACACAAACCCGGAGGATGAAGATCGATAAATTTAAATTAAATATACAAAGAACCTATTTTAAAAATTTATGAGAGCTTTATTCTAAGAATGCTAAAATGGAGATCAATAAATGAACTTTAAATTACTGACCGATGGAGACTCTCGAATGCTGTGAGACTGGCTTCGTGGAGAAGTAACAATAGAAATTTGAGCAAGTTTATCCCATTAGGATTTGATAAGAATGAAAAAAAAGATAATCTATATATCAACGATTAGTTAGCGCCTTCATAGCTTCATGCTCTCTGTAAAAGCAAATTTTTGGTTTCAGCTTCGTTTTTGCTCAATATTGAATTTTTTGAGCTCTAGCTATGATGTCAATGGTCAATTTGGAACATAAAGTCTCCATCTCAGGAGCTTTGGTTTCGTATAGCATGCATCTGATGCACATATAAAAAGTTTCTTCGTAAATGACTATTTTCGAAGACCAAAATTACCTCTTTGCAACAAAATTAATTTGTATGATCTTGTAATATTCTTATGAACAAGAGCACTGGGTCTCTATATAGATATGGATTCAAAGTTAAATAGGAAGAATCAAAGCAATTTTTAAATTGGATTGATTGAAACTTCTTTTATTAGAGCACGCTTTACTTTATTTCGTATTAGAGGCGAAATAATTAATTTTGTTTTGGGATACTCAAATTTTAAAAGACATGGAGGGAATTCTGCTTTTCAACGTCTTCTTAATCAGTTTTTTAACTGTTGCAGGATCAACAAGTAATCTCATAACGTCGCATGTCTCATTATTGCTAGCTTTGTGGGAAGTTGTCGACATTGTTGGTCAACAACCTGTGAATTTTGGGTCAGGTGCTTCACCATCAGTTTATTTTTCAATCGGGGGTTCAGATGTCTTCGGGAGCACAGATTCTCTCAATATTGGATTCAGCGTTGGATTGTGGGCAAAAAGACAGTCTGCAGCAATTGCATCCTCACTTTTCCATGCATACACAAGCGGGTATATCTAAATTTTTCAATTTAAGTAAAATCATTTAGTTCTGCTGTGTTTTCTGTGCGAATCGGTGATCTCTCGAACCAATTTCCATTTCAATTGACAACCACTTCTGGACTGGTTACCTTTGCTCAAGACAATGGATTCGTAATAATAACGTTATCTACGATCTCATGAGTATTTATAGAATTCCGAAGCATACTGGATCAGCGGTTATTGGACATTCTTCTTCTATTCTTATAACACAATTCCCTACAAAAATTTCGGATATATGGCTCTTTCTGGCTCATCATCAACACCAATTCATTTCCATAAATCCAATTTCGAAGTGGAAGTTGGTCTCGAGATGCCGGATAGGACATCAACGTTCTCGGTTGGAGGCAATAGTGGAGCATCGCTATCTTGCAGGTGTCAGCTTTCGCAACTAAGGTTTTATAAAGAGCTGTTTGTTGGCGACGTGGCATTAATGGCAAAATTTTCTGATTATGGAGTTGGTAACGAATCAGCTTCTACTCCACGACTAATCCCGTGTCTAAAATATCCTTATTAGAGAAAATAATTGGATTCGATTTCATGGATCTCATAAATGATTTCCAAAATTTTGGAGTTTCAAAAACTTTGATGACTTTTCCAACTGGAAATCCGATATCCACTATCGGATCTCTATCCACAACAATTGAGTACGGAGTCATTGGTTAGATTTTTCTTCACTCTGTGAAAAAAATTTAATCCTGTAACGTAGGATCAAGTTCCTCTATCGATTCCACAGATCCAACTTTCGGCCCTTTTTATCTTCGCTGTGACGGAGCTAAGGTTTTCACTTATGCGAACGCAAGCACCCTGAGCGCCGATACGACAATATTCTTGGTGTTTCGAATTCAGAATGTCTCTTCCGCCACTGCTAAAACTATATTTGGAATTGTTGACAATCCCAATCTTGTTTTCTTGGTTCAGTATCGTCCTGGTCTCGACTCCTTAAGGTTTGTCGCAGGCAGTAACTCAATCCAGACAGCCGCATCAACAATAACTCTAGGTTTTTATAATTATGACATTCCGCTAACTAAATTTTGATAGGGACTTGGTACACAATGCTGATTAACTCTTACAAGGAACAGCTGGGCACCTCAGCAAGGCATTTCAATGTCTACCTCAATAACAATCCAACACCATTGGAGTTGACTGGTATGGTCACAGGAATACCTTATATCCCAGAAACTACCAATCCTCAGTTCTCCGCTTGTGGACATGGTAACACTGAAACCACTATTGACATCAGCCGCGTGCAAGTTTATTCCCCCACAGGAGGAATGTATGAAGAGGCAGGAGGTAGTAAAATGTATTTTGATTTCAAATTTACTAATTATTTCTATTGCAGATAATGCAGATTGTCTGCGATATTTTCATTATGGAAATGGGATGCAAGTATGTGGTCTGTGCGCCTCAGGCAGATACTTCCATCAAATAGGTTGTGTTTCAAGCTGTCCAGCCGGGTATTTCGCACATGACAGCGGCCTTTGTCAAAGTAAGACTCAATAAGTACTGATAGAACTCAATCACATTATTCTCAAGGTTGTGGCTTCAATGGGGACTTTCCGAAGACAGCGGATTATTTTTCTGAGTTACCATTTCCTACTGTCGCATTATCATTGAATCAGCCTGGTAATCTGTGAGTTTAGTTGAAAATGTTTAACTTATTCGAATTAGATCCAAATGCCATTGAAAGCTGCAAAAATGTCGTAATAACTGCGACTACCACAACCCCACCCTCTGGCTGCACTCCATACTCGTACTCTTGGTCCGTCACCTCGAACAGCTCAACACCGCAAACAGCACTTAATACTTTTATTACAAACGTTGGAAACACTGCAACTCTGACGATCCCACCTGGAACACTGGAATTTGGAATTAAATACGACTTTAAAGTTGCTATAAAGAACGTCAATTCCGTACCTCTTACTCCTTATCCGACGATAAATTTTACCACACTCGGTGGAAATACTTGCCAAGGCCCTGTAACGTTTCCAAGCTTCAACATCAATCATAATGGTAAATATTGTAACTCAAAGAATTATTTAATTCGAGTTTCTCCTCACATTCAGCTTCTGTCACATACTTTGAAGTCTGCAAACCGTTTAACATCAAGATGGTTATCGACCCCTTCGATGGCCCAAGTCTCAGCTACTCTTTTTTTTGGCAAGTCACAACTAATCCCTCAAATAATATTGAAGACTCTAACAAGATTAGTGCTCTGGGGAGTGCTACAGACTTCACGTTTCCTAGCGGTTCTTTTATTGCCGGAACGCAGTATACTTTTCAAGCATTTATAGAGTACGTTGGTGAGCAAAAGCCAAGTGATCCCATCGTTCTATCAGCGAATTTAGGAACTTATCTTCCAAACTGTTCTGACAGGGCGAACCTTCCTTCTTTTAGCATTACCTGTAAAAATTACTCCCTCTTTCACATGAGCTAACTTGAAGATGTCATTAGCACCCACAGGTCCGAAGGTTAATGTGAACCAGTCGGTTGAAGTCTCGATCTCAATTAGTACTACCGCATCCACAATCGGCTACCCTTTTAGGTTCTTTTGGCTTGTCACTACAGACCCACCTGACATAGAGGCAGAAAATGAACTAGCTGATGTGCTGAATACTAACCCTTCCGCCTTATCTATTACTTTACTTGCAAATACACTTCAAGCTGACTTACAGTACAGTCTCACTGCGATCATAAAAAATTCATACAACTACATTGGCAGGGATGAAACTATCTCGTTTAATACAGTATCAATTCCAGATTTTTCAATCAATGGTAAGAAATTTTAATCATCTTGAGTGAATAACCTTTGTCAAAACATACCTAGTTGGTACTACACTGCAGTATTGTAGTGATAATCAAGTGAGTATAACGGTGGAAGGGACGAATGAAGCAAGTTCTTTCGGGTTTGTTTGGGCAGTGAAAACGTCCCCAGAGAATGCCACTGAGAATGAACGACTCATGGCTCTGCTGAATAGTTCCTCGGATCCAAGTAAGGTGGTATTAAAGGCGATGAGTCTTCAAGTCAACGTCACCTATACTATTAAAGCG
>ENA-UOUE01001394-UOUE01001394.1-compost-metagenome-genome-assembly--contig:-NODE-1394-length-15374-cov-11.898934_pt1 | contig 15374 bp, 9 predicted proteins | sample MGYA00238146_ERZ747223 | MGnify/ENA primary metagenome ERZ747223 (study PRJEB28781, sample SAMN06268865) | compost metagenome | isolation source: single cell | place: USA: California, Emeryville, Joint... | reverse complement strand
TGTATATCTATTAAATCTGTCTCCAAATACTTCAAAAGAAAATTTCTTTTGAAATTTCATTGTGAGGGCGAATCGCGTAGCACTGGATAGCGTAAATTGAGAAGGAAAAAAAAAACTTAAAATCATACTGAGACCTAATGCTGTGTAAATCTAATTTAGAACCGTATTGAAATAAAACTCTTTGTCGAGAATATGGATGACTCGAGTTTTCGAACACAGCTCGTCGTCAAAGCCATCAGCTTTGGAAACCTTATCGCCAGCACGGTCTTCGTCTCCTCACTCTCCTTCAAAGGAACTGCAAGCAACACTATCAACTATCGTCTGATTTTTTCAATTCTTTCAGAGTGTTTCTATTCCATCAGTTTCATATTCTCTACCCTTGCCGGCCCTGAAGACCAATGCACGTACGGACTTCGCGACTTCCTCCGTGTGTTTGCCTTTTTTTCATTCACCACCTGGACATTTTTTCTCTCATATTCGATCTATCAGACACTTCACCACGAAGATTACCACGCTGACCTCGTGATCACAAAGCATATTGCCACTGCAGTTGCCTTTTGCTTGTTCCTGAGCATTATTCCTTTTTTCTCGTGGCGTGAATGTGAAATATCCCCTGCTGACGGAAGCATAAAAGTCCCGCCGTCTTATACCCAAGGCTTTTTGCAAATTTTAAAATACGCGCTGTCAGCGGCTGTTTTCGTGCTGAATGTAGTGACCATAATGAAATCCTTCTCAAGACCCGAGCCAGGTTTCGCGATTTTCGAGAATCGATTCGAATGTCCGAAGCTTGTGAGGAGATTCGTGCCTTTTTTAATATTATACAACACGTGCATCAGCCCTACATTTTTGAATGCGTTGGACTACTACTTCAGTAATAATACAGTGGAAAATCTCTCTTTATGGGAGGATCTCTTGACGCAATTGATCGGAATCCTTTACGTGGTGATTTATTTCTTAAAAGCGTCCGTAGACGCGCGAATCCCTGAAGTACGAATTCGGAATCCTCGAGGCAGTCTGTTAGCGACTCCAGGGTCTAATCTGGACCAAATCAGCAATTACGAACTGAGCAGAAGAGCAACACCAACGACTTTTGGGGTGCTCAGACAAGCTTCATTTGCACGGGATACCCACCATGGCCGTGAGAGCCAGTACCCCCGTCATTCGCGGCATTCTCCTCGGGTGCACCCCCAGCCTATAATTCGCGACGCGAATAGATTTAGTCTGAGTTCACCGAGTTTATTCGAAAAGGTTGAAGAGGAGCAGAAAAGCAATGGCCCAGAAGACCAGAAAAACAATGAGCAAAGAGAGCCACAGTTCATTGAACTTAACGTAACTAATAACAGTAATCATAAACTGAGTATCTTAGGCTAGAGATGAATATTTAAAATTGTTTCTATATCCAATTTTGCCGTTATTAAGTTAAACGTCGTAGGCAATTAGGCATTATATAACATATAAATGCTCGATGAGCATTCGGAGGTATAGATCTCTGTTACTGAAGATCAACTTCATCAGTCCCGTCCCTCTATGTGAGATGAATCTGTCGCTATTTGTCTCATGGATATACATCTCTAACCTAGTGATTTTACGCAAGGATTTCTGTATTTTTTGGCTTCGTTCTGTTCGTTCTGCTTGTTGTATGGATTTTTATAATTGCGCTGTTTTATGTAATTTTTTGTGAATTGGATAGCATTCAAACGTTTTTTTCCTCGTAGTTAGGTCATTTAAGCAGCACAAGGCTCTCTAACCAAGTCTTGAGGTAATGTGTTACAATTGGCCATTTTTATTCTTTGGATTCATTAAAATAATTTGATTAGATCATCAATAAAATATTCTGAAAATCAGAGCGAAGCCATAGTCTTCTGAGGCCATGAAAGGTTACAAAAAGCAGCATGGGTTGTCCCGACGGCTGCATCCTTATCAGATTATGAGTTACTTGGTCGTATTGGTTAAACTCGGGGTGTTTTCTGCAATTATCCTGCCTGTCAATCCTTTACCTGCAAGTGTAAGCTAGTATATCGAACAGAATTTCAACGAAACTTTGCTAGGTGGTCTTGGGTGTGTTATACTACATATTAGCCTTTTTTGTATTCGGCTTTGGCGCGTATTGCACATTGACAGATCCAACGGATGGATTAGTGATCAAAACGAAGGAGGCAGAGGCTCTTGGGTAAGCGCAATATAAAGCTATTTTATTCTGAGGCTTTATAAGGGAAAAATTTGATCCAAGCGAGTATGAATACTATTGCAATGCTTGTGAAAGTTGCGTGCAAAGTACCAGCAAACACTGTTGGCGCTGCGACAGGTTGTTTTTTTTTATCTGCTCTTCATGACACAATAATTACCTTTCAGATGCGTTAGCGATTTCGATCACCACTGCAAATGGGTCAACAATTGCATTTCGAAAAAAAACTATAAGTAATATCTCTCTTTTTTTTTGGTTTCCTTATAAGTCATCCGCATCATTTATCAGATCCTTTCTTGGCATGTTAGTCTCGTTGGCAGTGAACATCGTGCTTTATCTAATCGCGTCACTGATATTTATCATCCGCTATATTACCAACCCAGACGAGTGTTTAAACGATGCATTTGAGTATGTGCAAAGCGGCGAGATACTGAAAGGGATGTTTATTGCGACCTGTATATCGACTGTGGTCATGACGATCTTTTTAGTCCTTGATCTAAAACTGCTGATCTACCACCTCTGGTTAATCAGCAACAACCTCACAACTTATGAGCATATTCTGGCTATACGCAAAAGAGAAGCTCAAAAACTGCCTCAAGAGGGTCAAGTAATTCCTCTCTTAATAGATCGTGCGCTTATTTGAAATATTGGAAAGTTCAAGAAGGGTCTCTCGGAGAAGAAAGGCTCGAAAAAGAAAGTTGTTCCCGCTCTCGCAATCGACAGGGAGAACTTCAACAGCCGTAAATTACTTTTGAAACGTTGAGAAATTAACTCTTGTTAAACAAAAAGACGAAGATCATCTTGTAATGAAGCAAATAAACAGGACAATCCCAAGTCCAAGCGGCAATCAGTAATATTACTTTCAAAGAATATCATTCAAATTTATTTCATCTCTCCTAGTGTTGATTCTAACCGCCACTTCTCTCCAGAAATCCAAACAAAGAGTCATCTGACCTTTGATGAGCAGCAGACCTTCCGCTATGAACTTTCTAGGCAAAATAAAGCTCCCGAATCTGTAAGTTCATTTGCAATTTTTCATTTCAGTGTGTAATTTCTGATTTCAGCATATAGCTCTTGATTTAGAGAAAACAGCGGTGAACTCTATTGTCGTTAGCATGAAAAATATAGTAACCCACGAGCCTGTTCAAATCAAACTTAAAGAGGATCGAAAAGTGGACAGCGAGTTCTCTGCGCGAGATAATGTATGCAGTAGTAGTCTCAGCAAGGAAGTAGAAATTTTAAAGCAGAAACTTTCAACAAAGGGTTGTGAAATTGAAAAAAATATGAGAGTTAAACAGAAAATGGCTGCTAAGAAGGAAAATGCTTTCAGAGGCATTGACTCTGGGATGAAGATGATAGCTGTACGTCGACAGAGGTCTCAGCGATCGGATGACAGATCCGTTCAGAACAGCAGATCGCGCAGTTATATCTATGCTTTAGAAAATGCATCGGATACTAACCTTGAGCAACCCGCTTCACATCCTCAGAGCAAGGAAGCTCCGGTGTAGCTTTCTCGAACGTCTCGTTATCTGGATAATTCTCTTGTGAAGGAATAAGTGTATTGCTATTAGAAATTATGGCGATAGCATATTTCAAATTTTTATAAGTTGCTAGTTGTATTCATATTCAAGGAATCTCTTTTTCTTCTATACTTCATGATATCTTACTTATGATAAATATTTGCCTTCATTTTTGTTAATAATAAAGTCAATATCAATTTCGAGACCATTGCTTTAAATAAATTTTGGGAATCACGAGGTTGGAGGTCAATAGAAAAGCGCTTTCAGATTCTCGTTAAGGAGATTTGGTAGACAGCATGAAAGCGAAGCGGAGGGGTCGTTGTCAAATTGACCCCATACTTGTAGTCTGTGTATGCTTGTTTTTTTTTTGTCTCATTATATTAATTTTTGCATATCAAAGTTTCTCATGAAAGATAGAATGCAGAGGTTTAGAGTGCAATTAAATCTCAATACATACGCCACCAGCTGCCAAAAGAAATTTTGTTCTCAATTGAAAAACATTGGATTTTGTCCAAAGTTGAAGAAACTTTCCTTAAGTCACAGACGGAGGAGCGCTTATACTTGCCAAAAGAGCGTTTTTGAAAAGATTAGAAATCCCCGATTTATGAGGAAACGAAATCAACAAGTACAAAACAGTCATTCTTCTCATGAAAAACACAAATCGGGAAAATTTGAAAACGCTTATTCTATCTCACACAGGGTGGGCAAGAGAAAGGTGACTAACAGTTCAAAGCTTCCAACAATAGAGGTTATTTCCCTCACATTATATGTCGATTCGATATGATATCTAAAGTTCACTAAGAGAGAATGCCGACTAAAAGTTAAAAAATCATAATTTCCTGTTTTTCTCAGTAGTATCAGGAAGTTTGAGCGGTTTCTCGCATATTTTCTTGTTGAACGTACTCAAATTCTCCCCATTGATTGTTATGCTGCTACTCAATGTATTAATTCATAAAGCGAATGTAAAATCTGAATATAGTAAAGAAATGCAAACATCACATCGATTTGATTATTGTGAAAATCAGTCAGCATCATCACCTTCGAGATCAGGCAAGCTTTTTTCTGAAAAGCTTGATGAGCTTTTCCTTGCATGAGGTAGCTAGAAATAGATGTAAACGAAAAAACACGTGTCATTAAATGAATTATTGATCAGAATTTGATCGTTAGTTCGATTATCAGATCGCGAGAATTTTAGCTGTGATCGGAAGCAGGCTTATAAACCTTTCGAGACCATATATAATGAGATTGGTCTTTTGCAAAATGAAATCTATCGTCGTCGCAACCATTCTGGTTGCCTTTGTTTTATTTTCAGCAGCAGCTGCTACTGAAAAGCTTCATTACCATCTTCATTTCACCAAATCAGACTCGAGTTCTCGCATCCAAAGCATTATTTCCGCTCTTATCACCTCGCTGAGCCAACAAGGCCATGATAACGTCGAATTACATATCCACTTCGACGGACACAGAAACGATTCAAGCGAAAGTGAGCTCCGGGACCTCGGAGATGAGGATCTGATGAGTCAGCTGAGGAATGAAGTCGATAAGGTCAAAGAAGATATTGATAAAAGCCTGCAAGACCTTAAAATCAATGACACTAAGGAAATCAAAGAAGATCCTCAATCTATCTCAGAGATTGGAATTAATCATATGAAAAAGGGAATTGCATACTCTCAGCTAAACATCCACAACGCTATTCAGAAGACTCAAGACGCTTTCGACCAGGTCAAGGAGCAGATTCGATCAATTCGGCTTCCTCAGATAACTATTCCAAAATTAGTGGAGCCAATCATAAGCATTTCTAAACTTACGGTAAAACTAATTCCTTGTGGTATCTCCCTTCAAAAAGCGATTCCTTCTCTGCTGGCGTTCGCAAAGGCAGCATCGGTTAATAATGCTGCAGAGGCTGTGCAGCAGCTGTTTGGAGTTCTGAAATTTATGCCGGAGATTTTTGAAAAATGCATTAGGAAAATCTTCAGTATCCCGACTGACACGATGAATACAGAGCAATGCGCGGCTGATATTGTTGGACTTACAGCGATATTTGGGCAGTTTATCCTCGCGCCTGAAAACGTGATAATGACGGCCTCGAATCTCCATACTCTAGTCGAATTGGTGCCGAAGACTATCGCTGATTGTACAGGAGTGAATAGCTAATTGTTGTATCATCTCAAGTTGAGAGTTACTTCCTTAAAGGGTTTTTTCTGAATATAATAAGAGTTCCTGATGAATGAATTGTAAATTTTTCACATACACATTAGTGACAAATTAGAGATATTTTTGGTCAAACAAATAAAATAGTATTAATTTTGCTCTTTAAGAGAATTATTGAGAAACATGACAGCTAGCGCCAGAATTTAATGCTTACATGTGATCGATCCTTAACTCTGAAGCTGAATTATGTTTCCCGAGCTCTTGTATTTGAAATACTATAGTTTTCCAAAATAATTCTTTGATATAATAATTAGATTTCATTCTTCTTATATATCCATGCTTTTTCTACCTAACTTTACGCTTATCAAACTATTCAATTTTATTCTTTTTTCAAAAAAAAAATGCAATCATTTCAAAGAAAGATAGATGGATAAGCATGGCGATGTAAGCGACTATTCTTTCTCTTTGCCCAAGGTTTTGATTCCGGAGGTTTGTTGTGTTCCGAACTTGATGGAGGAAGATAGTAGAGGATTGGTTCTGTCATTTGGAGAATTGATCAACGAAGGACTTCTGTTCTGGAGTTGGATTGTTATTGTTGGACTACGCGGTCCTGAGTCAAAATCGAATCTGTTGGTCAATTCAATTTGATGAGGATTCACATATTTGATGGACTCTTTCATTTCGGATAGATCAGAAGCACTGAAGACTTCATCCTCTTGATCGTTCTGATAACCTGAGTTTCTTGATTCCTGCTTTGTTTTTCTTTTCATATAATATTTCTCCATATGTTTCGAAATAATCGACCCAGCCTCAATCTTTGACATTTCTTGAGCTTTTTTATCTTTTTCTTGGACGCTAACTTCCACTTCTCTATCTTCGACCGGTTGGATGTTGGTGAGAAGAGGATTTTTTCCCATATCAAATAATGCGTTGCTAACCTTAGGATCAATAAACGTCAAAATTTTGCGAGAAGTCGAAGAGTGTTTCATCTTCTTGAGGAGCCGATTATAGTGATTCGCTGCAACAGCAAGCGCCCTCTCAGATTCATTTTTTTCTTCATCCTTTGAACTTGTTTTTAGGTTTATCTGAGTAGAATCAGATTTTTTAGGCGATTCCAGATCTTCTTGCAGAAGTATTGTTTTGGGCTTACTTTTTTTCGATGAACTCTTAAGTTTCACTTCTGTTGTATTAAAGCTGGTTGTATCAACGTCAAGTCTACTCCCTTGATTACCTTTCTTCTTCTTGGAAGAACCAGTTTGGAGCGGAATCATGGCTGGCTGACAGTACGATAACATCATGAGTTCATCTTCGTCCAGAAGAATTTTCTTGAGTTTCTCGAGTTCTTGGAGTTTCTTCAATATCTCGAGCAGGTCAATTTCTTTCTCAGCAGCTCGTATAGCTTGCTTAATGAGCATTCCTTTTTTCCTTCTGCAGCACGGCATCAAATCCAAAAGAAATTCACGAAAGGAATATCTTATCGGTGCTTTATCTACAAGAAGCACTTTCTCTAGCCCATCACTTTCACTATTTGCATCTTCTGAAGCCTTATTACTCGTTTGCTTGTTGAGATTCTTTCCTTTTTTGTTCTTAGAGCTCTTGATCTTTTGGTCAATTATGGTGGCAGATCGTCGCGGTCTTAACCCTTTTGAAGGACTTTCCAAATCGAACTCGTAGAGTTGATTTGCAATGTTCAAAGAATAAGCTTTACTGACGTACATACCCGCTATTATCCCAAAGACTCCGACACATACACCAAAGACGCTTCCAATGTTCGCCAAACCCTGCTGTAGCTTCGGATATTGCCTTTTCGTAGTGTATTGCTTGTTGCTTCTTCCCAAATAAATATCGAGCAAGACTTCTTCGCCATCAGGTGTCAGTATTTTGCCGAATCGAGTCTGTATTTCTTGGGGGTCAATTTGAAATGTCGTCTGCTTTGTAGGATTCCAATCTTCGACGAGTAAATTATCATCAGTAATTATATCTTGCTGATTTATCCTAACATCAGCTTCGAGAGAAAACTGGCCAGGAATAAGGTACCAGAATGTAGTATCAATAAAATATGTGAAAGGATTTGAGTAATTTGTTGGCGACATTATCGTATTGGTGTAGAACAAATTCACCTGGATCATATTATTTTCGAGATAATCATCTATTTCGTCTGAGGGTTTACAGACAATGTCGGGATGATTTGTATCGTTTACGCATCTCACTACCTCTAACAGAACACTTTGATATACAGGATTCTCAAAAGCTGACCCATTCAATTGAATTTGAGAAGTGTCTGGACAGATTGCTGAGTCAAAAATCTCTGGAGGGTAGGTACCGACAGTGTAATTTTTCAAGTAATCGAGCGTGCATCTCTTATAAGGAATCTCAACATAATTGAGTTCTGTGTATCCAGTTTCATCTTTGATGGAGGTAAAGTAATACATTTTGAAAGAGACTACAGCTGAAGAGAAATTGAGATCCCACATATGGAGCATGAAGTGAAATTCTGAGGAGTCCAGAGTGAGAAGTCCAGGATCATTGACTTGTGTGCGATCCTGAGCTATTTGTGGTGAGTGATAGTTGAAGATTGATCGAAATGTTGGGATGGCAAGAACCAGTGTGATTGCAACAACGCAAATGGTGAAGAAGAAGCCTGCGTGTGTCGAGAAGCTGCTCGACGCATTGTACTTTAGCTTGGTTCCTTGCTGAAAGAGATCGAATGCTCGAAACATTGGAAATTTTTATTGAGTATTTTATTATTAATCACTGCAAATAAAGATTTATACTGCCATGGGTGCTTCAAGATCGAACACAGCTCCTATTAAAATTTATAATCTAACCCGGGCGAGTACTGATGAAAGAGGCCATAAAACCGTTGTAAAAAGGATATTAGCTTCAAAAATTGAAATTTTCAGCCAGCTCAGAGTCACACGATCTTGTTTGCTAATGATAAGTCACATATTTGAACATTAATCAGAAATTATTTTGAAATTCATGATCAAAATCTCGACCTTCAGAAGTGAAAAAAACTCGTCTTAAGATTAATAGCTAACCTGATAGACCCAAGAGTTAGCGATACATTGGAAACTGCAAATATCTTGGTGATTAATGCAAGTAAAAATTTGCAGATACGGTCTTTTATCGCTATACAGCTTAAATAATTTTTATATGAATGGAGCAGAATAATTATTAAAATTCAGAATTCTCATTACGGCCTTTACCATTATACGGCTTGAATAATAATTTTAATTGCTTTGACTTTGCAGAACGTAATCAGATAATCAAATTCTGTTTTTGGGATTATTTTCCCTCCTCCAGAAACTTCTTATCAGCACAATCCTTTTGATACAGCTTCTCGGAGTCAAGTCTTTCAACATTGAGATAATACCTCATCCACCTCTTATCGAGGCTGGAGGGCTTTCCAATTGAGAATTTTGAAAATTTGTCAATATTCGATATAATTTTGTTATTACAGCCAGCCAGCCTTGTAATGTGAGAAACATCACAATTGCTCCTTGATTGAATAGCTATTTCCTGTGTTTAACCCTACAATTCAACGCAGGAGCAGAAGGTTTATTTTTTCATTTTTAAATAGAATATTAAGGTTGTCACACATGAAGTACGCAGAGGTTTATATGGAATTGTTTTATATGATAGCTGCGATGCCAATCCACCAGATTGGCATAATTCTGTTAAATAATTTGGTTTTCATTTGTTAGTCTTAAATTAAAAAAAACGTCAGTATAATTGATTATGATAAGCAATGACTTGGAATGATGCTGGAATCTATTTCTTCTCTTCGTTCGGATATCTTTCCTCTTGATGAGCTGCCAACAACGTCAAAATCACCTGTTCAAGGTGAAATCTGCCTGAAATAAAGGTTTTGAAGAAGCATTTGGATAGATTTTCGAGAGAAAATGTTTTGGTCGGGAAATAAAACCTGCTAGCAGCGAGTTGACCCCGTGTCCTCATTCTCTTTGGCCACTTTTCATGAGCTGAACAGAAAATCGGGAACTACAAGAAAGCTTGCGGAGATCTACTACTATTTTTCGTAATTAATATTTTATCCTGGTTCCTTTTGGAATTGCTGTCATGTATAAAACATCTTTCATGCATCAATTCACATTACTAGAAGAAAACCCATGTTCAGTATTCAGTCCTTCGAGGAACATCTTTCTCTCATTTCTTTCCTGCAGAAAAAAACTCGAATTGCTGTACTTCATTTGCAACTCGAGAGAAATTATGATTTACCTAATAAAAGGTGCATTATAGTTGACCTAAACGTTGGTTGAACTGAACAGAAATGACCATTCTTCATGTGTGATTCAAAATCAAGTTTGAATTACATCTCGTGAACGCTGCAGAGTTTACCTAATCAATGCTTTCGATAATTGACTGGCTGAAAATACTTAACACAACGAACCCATGAATTCTGCAGCAGCTTAGATATGAATATTGCTCAGCTTAAGAATGAGATTTTGGTTTCTTGGATCAAATGCTACATAGTTGCTATTCGTAGGAGTTAACTTGAGTGTATTTCAAACTATGAAGCTATTTCACATAATTAGGATATTTTATTAAGTTATTCAGTGCTAACTTGCTTCACTAATAGCATTGTCTCCTTTTTCTCTTGCTTGTGTGATCAGAAGAAGCATAACAACTTCGCATATTCTAGCAATTATATAGCAATGAATATGAGTGAAATATTATCGCAAGGATTGTTAAGTTCGGCTCTCATTTGCTGCTTGAAGAGGACACTATGATAATGGAAGTTTTAATCAAAATTCTGTTATCGTTCTCTCGAAATTTCGTTTCTATTGAGAGGGGTTGTTTTCAGCTTGAAAGCGCACATATGGATTTATTAACTTCCATAATCATATCCAAATGGAAACCGACTTGATAATTTTGCGTCAATTTATGACATGACCGTGACTAAGAATTCAGTGCCATTTATATACAGACTATTTTGAAGAATATTTTGAACACCTACATCCTCAAGATCGATTTCATTAGAGAAAAGGACTTTACGAATCAATGACAGAACCGTTTTTGTTGTCAATTCTTTATCTCTCAAAAATTATACAGCTTTGACCCTATTGATACTCAAATTAAGCTCATTGATATTTTCCCATGAATTTTATGCTAACTTAATGTTTTTCTTGCAGTAGATTCAAATTTAATTCCTGACAAATAAAATTTTCCAATCGCAAAAATAAAAAAAAGTTCCAGCAACATTTGACTGAAGAGTTACAAATCGAACTTCCAAATTGTCTCCTTCTTTTCATGAAAAGTTCGAATCCTAGTCCATTTAATTTCTCTTTCTCTGTATGATATCTCTCACTACAACAGTTCAATGAGTATGGACAAGAGCTTCTACCACCTCCCCGGCCGTGATTCCCCCCCCCCGGGGGATTTTTCAATTTATTTTATTAATCAGGATTAAGATTTGATTTCATTCTTAGTACCCTCCTATTAATAACTTTCGAATGCGAAAATTTGAATATTTAAAAGACAAAGATTTGTCTCCCGAATAAAACAAGGAAATTATCCACATAGCAACCCCAAAAGACCTTTTCAGAATGCCACCCGCAATAATTATTTCACAAGCTCTTCCAGCGCAAGATTCCTCAAAATCAAAATCTGCTCCGCATAAATTGACTTGCGGAGGCAGAATGAGATACAATATATTTCTAAACGCACTGGTTGTTGGAATTGTGGCCTCACCGTTTTTCATTCCAACAATAGCAACACTTGCCATCAATTCCTATTTCGCTCTCCTCTGGGTTTGTTTTTTGATCTTTGCGACCGTTACCCAATGCAAAATTCGAAGCAATCTTCAAAGATACAACAAAACGTCAAGTAAAGCGGCTAAATCCGAAGTAGAAGGAGACAATGTGACAGCAATTGAAACCAAATCTCTCAAAAAAATAATGGTGACATTTGCTTACAAGGAGCCTTTAGAGCTCATCACGGAGACATTAGAAAACGTTTCAAAGCTCTCTCAAGCGAGTTCGGTAATTTTGGGAGTAGCTCTCGAAGAAAAAACTCCTCAAAAAGATGAAAAAATTGCCGAGATCGTCAGACGATTTGAAAACTGCTTTGCACAACTCATCATCACTGTACATCCTTACGGTATCGTAGGAGAAATACCAGGAAAATGCTCCAATTTCAATTATGCGCTACGATCAATCGTAAGCCATCTTCAGACGAAAGATCCAACCTTCGATCCTAAAGACTACATCGTCACTAACTTTGATATCGACAGCAGATTCCATCCAAGATTTCTTGAAATCCAACAAGATACTTGTTTAAAAGAAAAAGAACCTTATTCTACCGTATGGCAACCAGTTCTTTTCTATAATTGGAATCTTGACAAGCTCTCTTTCATCACCAGAATGACTGGGCTGAACAGAAACATTCTGATGATGGGAGCTTTGATTCCCTTCAACATAAATGTGATGAGTGTGTATACAGCCAGTCTTCAACTTTTTATTCAGGGTAAATATACTCATCCAGCCTATCAAATGGAAGATATCATCTGCTATATCAGGTGGATGCTTATGACGAAGAGAGTGCTGAAAATAAAGCCTATCTATTGTCCAACCATCTCTGCTCCGACCTCTGGAAACAATGTGTTCCAAGAGATTGTTGAATGGGCAAAACAGCTCAGACGATGGACAATCGGAAGTGCTGAAGTATTTCACTACTTCTGTATCAAAGCTAGAAGAATCAATTTCTTCGCTGCAACAACTTGGGGACTCAATTATGTGAATTACTATGGGTTCTTCATGATTGCCCAGGGACTACTGACGATAACAACAACAATCTATCTGTTTGTGATAGAGAAAAATTCGCCTGATAGCTTACAGATATGGTTCACAATTCCACTAGGAGTTGTCTATTTCTCTCTCCTGATGGTTATTATCATCAACAAGATAGCCGTAAAAACTTTCTTGAAACAAGTGGAGGTGGACGAAAAGATCCCTATTTGGAAAGATATCCTTCTCTGGATAGTGAGCCCATTTATTTTCATTGCCTATAATATTGTGGCGCTTGTCGGATTATTCGAAGCTGTCTTCCATGGGAAAAAAGTCTGCACTCACAATGCTGCCAAGAAGGATGCTCTTGTAAATGTCGTATGATAGATAATTATGTTTGGGAATTCTCATATTAGATGATTACCTTAGAATTTGGAGGGATTTATTCAGGTTTGGAAAGCTTTAAGGCTATCCATATTCATTTTGAAAAACTGTAATTGGCTTTCATACAAACACACGAATTAAGCAAATTGATCCAGATTAATAAAGAGCACGCATATCAAGCTCAATTTCATGCAATTCCTTTGATAAATTCAGCTATTAGTTTAGATTTACGAGAGGAGTATGAAATAATTAGCGAGGAGATTATTAGAGCTTACTTATCTTTTCGATGCTGACTATTAGTTAGTTCTTTCAAACAACAAATTAATGTTTCAATACAATATCAAACTTTTTATAAATCATCATTATTTGACAACATTTTTTCGCATTGATATGAGAGTAAGTGATTGAATGCTTGTTTAATAGGAATTGTATTCAAGAAACTCTAGAAATCATGAGAAACAACGAGATGAGCAGTTCTAAACGAAAGAAATGAGTTTGCAACACAACAACAGAATGAAACTAAAAAATAGACTTTCTGACTCTCTAGAAGAGATAGTTATTCCAAATTAAGATTGTTTGTGGTGAGAGAGAGTTTTTTTGTTTAAAGGCATAACACTTTTTTCGTCCTCACGGCTTCAAGCATAATTTGACAAGCACATCCACGATTTCTGGTCTGAACTTATGTACTTTTGAAGTTCATGCCCAACATGCTAATTCGTCCTCAGTTTCAGAACAAAACTATGAAATGCTTTTTTCATTTTATAGATTCCAATTCCGAATTGGTGTCCTTTTATTCGTTGAATTTTATTCAAGCAGTTTAAATAATTTTGGTATTGATTTATACTTTCTCGACTATGCTGAAAAATCTGAAATATCTCAACAGAAGGGGCCTCAACCTCAATTCCTCCTCTTCTCTTGTCATTTTCGACAAGTCGCTCGCTCATCTCTCATTGAAACCACAACCTCAGTTACAAATTGAGTTCAGAAGGATGTTTTCCTCTGCGAATAAAGGCCCTGAGAATAAAGGTCCTGATAACAACGAATTCAAAGACTCTGAATTTGGTTTTCGCCCAGTGGAAGAAAAGATATGGGAAAGCCCCGCACCATTAGTGTTTAAAAACGGTGAAATGAGACTATATGAAACAAGGAATATCAACAAAAATTTGAATATCATACTTTACTCCTTGCAAGGGAGTTTGACTTTATTTTCTGGGTATGAACTCTATGATTTTGGGAACAGAACTTGGTATGGAGCTTTATTTTACTTCCTTTTGGGCGGAGCGAGCCTATTGACTTGGATTGGAGCAGGGATAGGATATTCTTCTGGAGTCTATGATCTTCGGCTATTGAACGATGGAAAACGCATAAAGATAGCGACTCTGAAGGCTGGACTTAAACCCACATGGGAAATCATCGAAATTAACAAAATACAGGAGACGGAGCCTTCAAAAAAACGGATTAAAGATTTAGATTATTTTACGGTTGGTACAGATACATTCTTCCTGCCTGAAGGACAAGTATCAAATGTAGATGTCCTAAAAGCAGTGCTAAAGGGATATAATATTGATACTTATAACTTTGAAGAGGAAACCACAGTAAAAAGCTAACCCCTTTTTATGAACGGCGGTTTTACTCCTGCCTTGTGATATGATGTGCATATTTTCATTCCAACTTAGCTTTCATGTAACCTAATCTGAGAATTTGATGTCTTTAAATAAATAAAATATAACCTAAGAAACATGAATGATTCATAAACATTGAGCAGGCATTTGATGATTAGTGAAAAACTTTTGCTTTTTCAAAATCGGAGATGTATGCTACAACAAATTACAACAAATGCTAGTGAATAAACAATGCCTCCGATCTTTTTCAAAGCTTTTTAGCATAATCTTACTCAATAAATAAAAGGATCCAGAAGAATGAAAACATCAGATCATACTGGAAAATTTGAAATACCTAACTAGAGAATTTTGAGGAGCGTGCGAATATTCGTATCAAAATACCCCCCTTAAAAATCACGAGATTTTCAGAATTCTACGGTAATAGTTTGATTTATCATTATTTGGTTAATAATGATGAAGATGAATGAAATGTGAGTAATCACTAAATTTGTCCTCGGAAATTCTGATTTTGATGAACTACCAGACTCATCATAACATAGACTCGATAAACATTATCATTGAAGTGAAGGTTCGACTATGTTACTGTGTTGGGGAAGCTAGATAAGTGGATCAAAACCATTTGATATTTCAAAGGCCTGTTGGCTGGAAAGTTCTAGAGTTTTCTTTCAAGACAATAGAATTGTCGCTAAGATCATTGCTCCGCTCAATTGACTGGTTTCTTTGAATTCTACCTTGAAAGAGGCTCATCTATCTATTCACGCATTTG
>ENA-UOUE01001389-UOUE01001389.1-compost-metagenome-genome-assembly--contig:-NODE-1389-length-15395-cov-12.990795_pt1 | contig 15395 bp, 5 predicted proteins | sample MGYA00238146_ERZ747223 | MGnify/ENA primary metagenome ERZ747223 (study PRJEB28781, sample SAMN06268865) | compost metagenome | isolation source: single cell | place: USA: California, Emeryville, Joint... | reverse complement strand
AACCACTGAATAGTCGGAAACTTCGTCTAACTGATTTGCAAAAAACTCAATACTCATATCCCAACCGAGAAGTTCAAAATCTGCAACATTGCCATCCATCTTTTGCTGCCGATATAGAGTGTAAAATCCTGCAGCATGAAAAATGTCTATTCGATTCTTGATTTGGAAGAATCGTCCTTCTGCCTTTTCTTCAACAATCTCAGAAAGAAAGAACTCATAGAGTAGAAGCGTTTGCTGGTGATATTCGTTGATCTCAATTAAGCTATTGAGTTCTTTGATGATAGCAACTCGATCATTAAGAAGCTTGTTTCCCTTTACTTTGATCTCTCTTGTGATAACTATAGGCTGTTGAAGCAGTTCATAAAAAGAAAATGCATTTGAAATATAGTCTTCAATCGATGTCTGAACTTTTTTGCTTCCGTCAAGAAAGGAGAAGAGCTGTTCAGCAGATATGGTCTTTTGAGTTCCACTTCCAGCTATTCGTTTCTGAAGATCTCTTTCTACAAGCTCTATCCAAGCTGCTGTTCGAGATGACGTGGAAGATCCCAAGACCTGCTGCAACTGTGATAGGATGATAAATGCTTTCCCAAAATTTCCAGTGATATCTTTGTGGAATGCTATGTATGAGAAATAGCAACCGATGTTCGTGGTCCCGGTGCCCTTCCTCTCGCGTGAGAGAATTGAGGAATAGGTATTATTTATAAATTCGTAGAATTGAGTTTTAAGGGCATTCTTCATGCCATATTCAATCAAATTCGTCTCTTGATTAATTCGCAGCAAATTGTCTTGAACTTGGGTGAAATAGGTCGGGTCTTCAATTCTCTTACTTTGAAGTATCGTCTTGATTACATCATAGATTTCTGGTCCATGTTCTTTGAGATTCGTAAATTTAGACCAAACCTGTTTCAGCGCGAAATCCAGTTGAGTCACTTCGAACACGCTTAGTCTTTGAATATTGTCAGAAAGAAATCTAACAGCCCTTTGAATAATATAATTCATCCTTTCTTTCTCCATATTGAGAAGTAGTCTTGCAACTAGTGGAGCTAATAATAAAACTCCAAGGCTTCTTTGAGAATACTCTCCAGTAAGGAGAGTGTCTGGATTCGACCATAAGGTAAGGAGCAAAATCGCATAAAGAGTTAACTGCGTGATGGTTATCCAAAGAGTGAAGCGATTCAGTTTAATATTCGAGTGACTTCCGAGAACCATTACGAGAAACAACTCTTGAAGAAGATACGCTCCGACACATACGAACACACCCACAGATGACTCAAGGTATGCAAGAGCTGAAATTAATGGTAAGAGTATTCCTGTTATAATTTTTGAAGTGTAGCTTCTGAGCTCCGTAATTGATTCAGTATCATAAAAAACTGAAATATGTGTGTAGATACGCCAATAATATTGTAGCACACTCATGGCAACTAGAACAATTCCCAGACCTAAGAGAGTTTTCTGTGTTTGCGAGTTCGTTGATTGGGCGTACGGAATAAATTTTTCAGCGGGCTGAAAGACAACCTCCATTCCGATCGCCAAGCTAAATAAGAAGATAGCTTCACTTTTCAAAGTATAATGCTCAAGTTTGCAGAGAGCATTTAGGCTCCAATCTTTTATCTTCTTGTATTTTGGAGTAATGAAAACAGAGAGCAGGGTCATCAGCATAAACCAGAGGTTCAACAGTAATAGGATAGCGAGTGGAAATTCGAGAGGAATCTCTATTGTCTTGCAAAAGTGAGGAAGGTTGAAAAGAGATACAACACTTCCAACATTTTTTGCGATCAGATCTCCACGACTTGTTAGATTCAGACACAGGAAACTCAGAATCTGGAGAGCATCCCAGCCTAAGAGGATTTTCGCTATCGAAGGCGACGTAGGTGGGTGAGAACTCCTTAGTGTATTGTAGTCTACCAAATATGCTTTCAGGTCTATCATTTAAAATAGTTTATATGAATTTAAGATGTACTGAATCACTAAGTAGGCTGGGACCATCAGAGCATTTGAGTCCAATCAAAATAAATTGTGGCAATAAATCTGAAGAAGCTTTCTGGAATTAACTTGCAAGCTATTAATAATCAGATTGGTTCATAGTGGAAATAAATTTTATTTAAAGGATCAAAGTCTTTCCAAATAATTTCTAATTTTATTTTGGGCTATCATTCAAGTAGGTATCAGAGAGGGAGCTGCACCCCTGATTTATTATGTATTACTCACTTTTTCCTTTCAAATTTAGTCGGTTGGCTTTTTTTGAAACTCCACTTGGATTTATATTTGAGAAAGAGCTCTTTCGATCTTTAAATTCATTCCAGAAGATTTCTAAAAATTCTTCTCTTTTATTTGTATCCTCCAAGAAATTGAATTGGAGACGAGTCCCTAGCAAGTCCTTTTCGAATCACTGCATTCTTTGGCAACGAACCCAGGCCCCTCTCTAAGTATCAAAATTATAAACATTTTGACGATCTCTCTGTTTAAACTAGCCCAGATTCTTTCCGGACATTCCTAGTTGAGTTCCTATCTTAAAAATAACACTTCTTCATAACTCACATCAGCTGAATTTTCTCTCAACGCTTTCAAATTGTAGTGATACTCTAATGAAAGAGATTAAGGAGTCATCTCAGAGCAATGCCCATCCAGTATGCAATGCTCAAAGAATAGCTGGAGTCTGATGAATTTTCGGAAGCAGAAAAAGAAATTCTCCGAATTCTGATGAATTGTAACTTGTTCTGAGAAAATAAGTGCGTAAACTATTAAATTGCATTAGCCTTACTGGTATTTTTTAATTTTTTATTTCACCCTTAAACCAGGCAATCTCGTGAGTATTCCTGCCAACGTGGTAAAGCCATCCATAACTCCGCATACGTGTTCAGTTTTGCGAATAAGCACCTTCTCGTCGGCTTTGGGAAAGTTACTTTTTGATCCACCTTGCCCAGATCTTAGTATTGTGAGTAGGGACTGGAGCCTGTTGAGTTGAATGATACTGCAGTAAACCAATCGAATATACATTAACTCATGTCAACTAATTCTGCTTGTATTTCTACTTGGAAAAAAGAAATTCCGTGTTGAAGCATACATCTCAAATCCTGAAATCTTTGCTACTAGTTGTTGACTTTACATCATCGAACGCCAATTGAGCGATGGTGACCTGCTTATATCTGTGTTTTGAACACGAGCGCGCTAAATATTCATTTTGCATTTCGATCTAGCCTGCTAAAATTTGATTATATAGCAACCTCATTGAATGTCAATTTCGAGGTCGAACAGGGATTGAATACCATTAATTTCTGCATTTCCATTGATTTGAGCAACTACATTTCAGATATGAAGGATAACCTCTACAAAAACAAAATTTTAGTTGTTCAGAAATGCTCGACAACCTTTGGGGCTTATTGATCTAGAAGCTGAAAATTTTTTATTTGGCAAAGATAACTATCGAATTAAACACCATTTCTCATTAATTGCAAAAAGTTTGAACAGTCCAGCCAGTTTAGTCGCCCTATCAAGGTTTGGCTCACTGTGAGGTTTTTGCTGGGAGCTCGCAATGGTCATGGAAGCTCTGCTATAATAGAGCAAGTATATGCCAATTTCTTCATGATTCCAAGCTGGAACTTTGCTCAAATTTAAAATCTTTCAGCATATGAATAAAATAATAAAAACCCATTTTACTGAATTTTTATAAAAAATTAAACTTATGTGTATTGTGGGGGTTCAATGCATTCAAATAACAATTATTTGGAAAACATGAACCCAAGCACCGCGGGTGAATGAGTGGTTTTCCATTTTATGCTGATAAGGCAGTCATTTAAATTATACTTTCTCTCAAAGAAAAATCTGATAGAAGAGAATTTCAACTCACGCAAATTTTTAATGAATTACGAAGGAATAGTCAAAAGTCTATGGCAACTTCTGTACAATCCTCTTTTGAGAATTTGTTTTTTGAAGACTGAAAGAGCAAATTATTTTCTCAGACACCAGAATCTATCTTTTATGTTGGAGTTGATTTTTTCAACTTTTGGTCTTTGCAGCTCTTACCAACTCTCGTTCTTTCAGGATCCTCCATTTAAACTTTAAAAAATAGTTGAAATCCCTGTAAACACAACAGACATCCACCAGACGTGACGAAAGCTTAATGACTGGGAACCTCTGGAGGACTCGTGAAACCACTCGTCCTCGAGTTATGTTATTTAGTCTTGATTCGGATATATTTAATGGTAAACTCTCTAAGAAAGATGAACGAAAGTTGTGCTGGTTCAACCTAAGAGATCCTCGAGTCATAAAAGCTGGGATTTCATCTATCGTAGAAACCTTCCACTGCCATATAAATGACACTTAGTGAGTTAGACGAGTGAATGAAATAAACAAGCTTAGGTTCTTCTTCAGTTGGTCTTCTAAATCTTTTTAGATCCATCACCAAATCAGCCTCACCCAAAACGTAATTAAGCATAGTTCGCGCTCTATTACATCCACCAGTTAGGCATTCCTTAATGTGGTATGTGTAAATGTCACCAATCGAATCTAGAAGAATCTCTCTACCGTACCAATCTGCTTGAATGTAGAATAGATTGTCGCATTGCCGGCAGTTAAATGGGTAAAAAGCCTTGGAAATGCATCGATCATTTTCGAGGCCTTTTTCGTTCCACTTCGATTTGAAGACAATACTTGACAGGAGGAGCTCACCTTGTAAAAAAATCTATTTGATCTGGTGATTTAGAAAAAGTAAAAGTCAAACTATTTTGCAAGCTCAACCTCCGAGAAAGGAAGCATTTTCATTAAACGTAGGAGTGAGAGTCATCTACAAAATTTATTGAGGTTAATACACACCTAAGAAGAGCGAGGTAAAGGATGAAAGCTCTACCTGTGAAATATTTATAATTCCCATGCATTTCAAGCATGAATCATATGAATAACGAGGCTCGCACAGAAAAATCATTACCATGTTTTAAACAAATTCCTAATGCCATTATTACGTTGAAGAACTTTAGTGGGCAATAGAAGAAAGACGCTCCTCGATAACATAAATCGTCTGCGGAGATATGCGATCGTCGGAATCCAAACCAAAATCAACAGTCCAATGTTATAGCCGAGACTTATACCTAGCATAACATTTGTTTGGGAAAGCAGTCTCTGAGCGTAATCTGCAATATCATTCTGTTCAGATTGAAGAAACTGTATTAAATAGAATTCCAATAGTATATTCATCGTCATGAACTCAGAAATATCTGATGTGAAATAAAACCCACTCACTGTTGCGAATGTGGGATTCGTTTTAAAATGTTCTAATTGCTGAGTCATTATGTCCATTACGTGATTTGCGGTCGCTATCAATCCGGTATCGGCAAGATTATTTAAATAAGTTCTGCACCTGCTAACCATAACAGGTCCCATTATGATCACATATCCACAAAAAGCATTGCTGGTGATATTGTGAAGGAATAATTTAGTGCTTTCGGACAACACATCACTAGATTTCATTCGCTGATACGAGTTCAGTAGATGATTACTCATCTCTTTATGAGCAGTTATCGATTCGTTAAGCAGTCCTTCGTATTCTTCAATAAGACTAGGAAGAGTCGCATTGATGTTTGGGTTTGAGACTTCATTAAACAATCTCATCAGGATCATTTGCGTTGTGAAGTAAGAAGGAAAACCATTAGACATTTTTTCCATGTCTGTAATTAATGGACGGACCCTCTCATTAGCCTTCTTGAAATTGATATTGATCACAATGTACGTCCCTGACAGAAGGATCGAGACGAATAAAACTAGGATTAAGACAAGGAGATTCGAGCCCTTCTGAGTGCCGGCTTTCTTTGCCAAGAGTATTCTTCTTTGGGTTTCAGTGCCTCTCAGTGATGTCGAAGAATTTTGATATTTTTTGACATTTTTGTTGAGATGTGACAAAATGTTTTCTTGAAAAATCTTTGATGCAGGGAGAACTTTTCCAAACATTTGCTCATAAGAAAATAGGATCTTCTTGAGATGAGGCTCCAGTTCTTTCACGGATACGCTGCAAAGTTTCGTGAATGCGAAAGTTTCCATCTTTTCATACTTCCAGTAGATGGGAAGGAATATAGCCATTAATAAAACACATACTACGATTCCAATCCCCATTATCGCATCAAGAGTGATCATGGAAGAGTCATAGAGGCTATATATGCTTTTGAAATTCTCACTGGACACTTCTCCATACATATTGTAGTATGGCGGGATAAAAGTCCTTGTAAAATTTAGTATAGCTTGATCCAGAGATCCTTTGTTGAAATTGTAGTTTTTGAGTTTATACGCGTAAGAAGCATAAACGTTGTTTGCTTCGTAGAAGCTCAGATTCCGATTTAATTGTGTGAAATCTGAAAACTGAGCAGATATGGATTTGCTCGCGAGGTCTTTGTTAAGGAACTGCAGGTCAAAACTCAGGACGAATTGGTAATATCTCGACAAGTAAATTGGATAGAAAGAAACTACGTATGAGGATGTCATGTAGAGCCAAACGGTTCGTAATGCAAGAGGAAAAAGCGGCGCAGAGGCTGCGATTTCGCCTGCAATCATGGCTCCCGAGGCTGCAGTCCTGATGAAACCAGGAAAAGCAGCTGATTGTGCAAACAAAGAAAACTTTTTGTATTGATTGGACAGGATGAGGTAAGTCACAATGATAGAAATCACCGTTGTGACAAAGATGATGGCTCCAAAGGCGTTCACAGCCTTCAACACTGCAGGCGTCTTCTTTTCAAGAATGAGCGATCGCAAGAAGCCCAGGTGGGCGCCAACGGAAGAGCCTATCGACGAAGCTCTTCCGTCTGTGAGTTTCTCTGAGTTTTTGGCTGCCTTCCTGAGTTGTGCATTAAGCTTTGCTCTCTCTAATCTACTCTCTGGGTTTGAGGGCTCGGATGAGGAGATATCCACTTGGTCACTCTGCATTCTGCGTAAGGGGGATTCCACTTGTTCAGATCCCTCAGTTTTCATATTTTTCTTTAATGATCCATTTTTGAGAAGGGATATCTCTTCAAATGGGTTTCTTCCTTCAGAATTCTGAAGCTTACCTCTGAGTAGATTGTCATCACCATGAGCCTTCCGTTCAGTTATGAGTTGAGTAAGGAATTTTTCAGACTGAGCTAGTACAGGGGAGTCGGGTAAGTTATTTCGAGCTGTTGCTTCATCACTTTCGCTCCTCACTTCCGTTATATCAACTTGATCTTTTTCCGCTCGAAGAGGTGACCAATTACTTGGCTTTATAGGCTTGGAATTTGTAATCGATCGCTTTACAATTGAGGATTGTGTAGTGATCGTTGCTTGCCAATCGTATTTTTGAACTGAAGTTGGAAAGTAACTCTGGATCTCGATAACTCCAAACTTTTGTTTCAACAAGGACATTTCTTGCACCCTGCCAATATAATCGATAATAAAATGCCCTCGGGGCATCGAGAATTGAGGCAGATTTGGGAGCTTCAGCAGCACTTGTGACTCACTCCACATGGGCCCTACATTCGGAAGGATAGTTTGTAAAGTAGGGATCATGTCAGTGATAGCCATCTCACTTAAATTGCCTTTAATCTTCATGAGGTCACTGCCAGTGCGATTGTTGCTGAGAATAGATTTGCTTTTTGTAATGCCTTTGCAGAACGCTTTGCTGATTCCAATGAGCTTAGGCTCAGTTTCCCCGGAGAATAGAATGAATTCTTGTTCATGGGGCTTCTTCTTCCTGAGATAGCAGGTAATGCAGGGATCTCTGCCGTAGATCTCGATGTCGATAACAAAAGCACAAGCGATAAGACTGCCGTTTTTATGCTTAAAGTACATCGTTCGGTCTTCACTCGCTAAATGTAATACATTTGTTTCTCCTTTTAAAATTTTGTCTTGTAGCGTTTTTAAGTTTTTTGGGTTAAACAACGTAACTTCCATATCGGATATGTTCATTTGCTCGAGACCTTGACCTTCAAGACCAAGCAATTGAGAAAGATTTGTTGAGTATTTCATAATCTTCCCAAGATGCTCGGGATTGATGTTAAACACCACCACTGAATAGTCGGAAACTTCGTCCAGTTGATTTGCAAAGAACTCAATACTCATATCCCAACCGAGAAGTTCAAGATCTGTAGTATTGCCATTCATCTTTTGCTGCCGATATAACGTATAATATCCCGCAGCATGGAAAATGTCTATCCTGTTCATAATGGTCAAGAATAGTCCCTCCGCCTTCTCCTCGGCTATTTCAGAAAGAAAGAAGTCATAAAGCAGAAGGGTCTGCTGATGGTATTCGTTGATCTTGATAAGACTGTCGAGTTCTTTTAAGATGCTTGCACGATTATCCAGAAGCTTATTGCCCTTGGACCTGATTTCTTTCGTGTTAATCATGGATTCTTGCATCATCCCATAAAAGATAAAGGCGTCTGAAATGTAATTTTCTATGGAAAGTTGGACTTTTGCGCCTCTATCAAGAAAAGTGAAAAGTAATTGGGCCGTGATCGTTTTGCCCGAGCCATCTCCCGCAAGCTGCTTCTGGAGTTCTCTTTCAATCAGCTCTACGCTAGCTCCTGCACGATGAGACGCAGAATTCCCAAGGATCTTCTGCACTTGTGCAAGGATAATAAAAGCTTTTCCACAATTTCCTGTGATATCTTTGTGAAATGCGATATATGACATATAACATTCAAGAGAAATCGATCTTGCATTTCTTCTCTCGCGTGATAAGATTGAAGAATAAACGCAGTTGATGAATTCATGGACACTGGATTTAAGTGCGGTCTTCCAAAACGACTCCGAAGGATTTAGCTCAGAAATTTTTTGAAAAATACTATTCTGATAGACTTGGAGCAAAAATGCAGGATCTTCAATGCTCTTCACTTTCAGAACTGCCTCCAGCAATTGGAAGAGTTCAGGGCCGGATTCACTCAGGTTCATTAATTTGGAAAAAGTTTGCTTTAAAAAGAAGTTCAGCTGAGAAACTTGCAGCCAAGATAAGCTTTCAGCCTTCTCAGTCAAGCAATGCACGGCTTTCTGCAGAAGATAATTCATCACTCTTCTTTCGAGATTGAACAGAAGAGCAGCGAAAAATGGCGCGATGAGTAATATCCCAATGCTTCTCTGAGGCTTCCTTCCAGTTAAGAGAATGTTAGAATTTTCCCAGAGAGGAAGCAACAAAATGAAATAGAAAACCACTTGAATAATGGTCACCCTTAGTGAGAAAGAGTTCATTTTGCTGTTTGCGTGGCTTCCTAGCACTATTGTCCATGAGAGATCAATAAGCAGATACACTCCAACACACGCGAATACGGCTGAAGGAGTCTCAAGATATGCCAAAGCTGAGATTACCGTAAAAAGTATTCCTCTCAGAATTCTTGAAGTATCGTTTCTGCGTCCTGTCCTAACAGATTCGGCGCTGTAATCGACTGAGATAAATGTATAAGTTTGCCAGTAGAACTGTATCAAACTCATAGCGACCAGACCGATTCCGAGGCCTTTGATAGAGTTTTGTAACGCTTGGTCTGCTAGTAGACTCTTCGTAACAAAATTTGCGGGTTGGAATGTAGCCTCCATTCCAGTCGCCAAACTAAAGATGAACATTGATTCTCTGTTCAACGCATAAAACTCTATCTTGCAAAGAGCAGCTAAACTCCACTCTTTGAGTTTCTTGTATTTAATCGTTTCAAGCAACGCGAAAACCGTCACCACAGCATACACGATATGCAAGATGAGAAGGATAGCGAGCGGCAAGAAAAGAGGGAATCCAATCTCCTTGCAAAAGTATGGGAGATTGAATAGTGAGATCAAAGTCTTGGCGGTTTTTGCAAGGAAATCGTCTTGAGGGATCGAGCTCAGGCAGAGGAAGCTGAGAACTTGAAGAGCATTTATGGCCACAAGTGCTTTCGCGAGCAGATGCGAAATCAATGGTTGGCTGTTTCTTTGTGTATTGTAGTCGACTAAGAAAGTTTTCAGGTCTCTCATTTCAAAAACTTAAATATTTTTTTTCCCATTTATTTCTGTTATTCTTGATATGCAGTAGTTATGAAAGTTTAATGGCAGTAACTTGCCTAATTGTGTCAAGGGTTTTTGGAATTGGTGTTAGTTAATTAAATTCTGAAAACTGGAATACGTGAATGGGAAATTATATTTTTAGAAGTTATTACCGATCTAAACAATACATAAAATTATTGGAGAGTTGATCATTGAATTTCGAGCTATTTTTGTTATAATTAATTGTCGTTAAAAGCCTGCGATGGCTGCCCCATAGAAATCCTCCATTTGTGTATCCTGAAAGCTAACTATACTCTCGATGACTTGAATGAGGGAGTTTATGATCTTTTTTTCAAGATAATGCTTGAGATTTATTTTGATCTCTCTGATTTGACTCGCAGAATAATGCTTTTGCGAAGCATTTGATTGTTTCTCTCTGCAATTTTTCCTGACGATAATGAGAAGGAGCGGTTACGGATCAATTGGGCTCTTTTGTTTTGGCACAATGTATTAGGGATGAAAGATCATAAAATTGAGAAATAGTTGCTAAGTTCATAGCTACTGTCAGGCATTTTCATTTAATTGAATACTGCAAAATCTTTTTTTATTATCACAATCAACCCATGTGGTAACTATTCACTGGGGTTTTTTTCTTGTGTTCTCTTCAAAATTAAATAGTGTGTCTATCAAACTAGATCTAAAGAATAGTAGGTGACCTGAGCGGCTGATTGGTCGCAGTTCATTCAAGTATTGAAACTTTGAGTTTTCGTAGAATTCATTATACTTATCAATGACCGACCAAAAAAAAATTCAATGAGCAAGGAGTAGTGGACGAGAGCTTCATTGCTGCCAAGTTAATCAATTTCCTGATCATTTCACAGAGATTACACAATCGTGAAATTGAAATGTCTGACTCTCGTTTCTTTCAAAGAAAGCTGTTGTTGTACTCAACAATGCTGGTCACTGGCGAGACTTGAGCTATCTCTGGCCTGTGTACTCTGGTAATTTCAATTGGATGTAGTATAGAGCGAGAAAACAGAGTTATTCAGCGGTATTTGGATTTGAGGTCGCTGAATAAGCAAATTAATGCGAGTTTATTAAATTGGAATTAGAATCTCAAAACACCCACGCAGTGGAGATGATAAATAGTTCTTTCATAAAATTTTATCAAATTGCGCTGTCCACTGATAAGGAATTGTTTAAATCGAAAATCTGCTCTTTTCATTTTCCTCCTAACCATGCATAGAGAGTTGCCGACTCGTCTATATCTCAGCAACCGTTAACACGTTAAGGCTCAAGCACTCTGCAAATGAAAGAAAATTGTAATTTTCTGATAATAAACCCAGCATGAAAAAGCCCTAGCCGAATTTTATCTTGTTTTCATTTGAAAATTGAGTACATTGGAAGAGTGGGGTTTTTTTCTCTTTGTTAGTAAAAAGTGTTGTGTTGAGAAATCTCTTCGATGCGAATTCAATAATGAGTCTCCCTTGTTTAAAAGATTACCTTCTATCACAAGAAGTGCAGAATTATCCCAAGAAACATTTCTCATTCACTACACTCAGTGATGATGATAAAAGATTACGATCTCAATCCTTTTCAGAAGCTATCAATGATATTGCGATCTCAAGTCATCTATTTTCGTTCTCTTTAAACATCGTCTCTGCTTATCAGAGACATTGGACGAACATGTTAGACTGTTCAAATGGGAAGATAGTATATGTAATTTTATATTTTGCATGGGTGCGTCAGGTTCAAAGAGATGAGAGTTGAGGAATGATAACTATCTATTGAGATATCAGTTCAATATTTGATGACTACAATGGAAATATCAATTCATTATATATCCAAAAATGGCTCACAAAAGGTCTTATCTGCCTAATTCCACAACAAACACAGCTAAAATTACAGGGAAAATAGTCGATAATGAAATGTTTTTGATTTGTAATAAGCATAAATTAAAAAAATATGGCTTTTCTCGTCAAATTAAGACAGAAAGCTTTGTAACAAATTGTTTTCCATGTTTCTACAGATTGACTTTATAATATACTGGAGTACTTCCATAAGTGAAACAAATAAAATCGTGCTTGATAATTGGAATCTTTTGCGCAGGTCAATGATCGTTGGAATCGAAACATCAAAACTAACAATCGAATCTACGAGCGAGGTTGACGCTTCGCATAATACTTGTTTGAGAAAGCTGCGTTGATGTAATTCCTCATATCGGCTTACTCAGCTGGGAAAAATCGATCAGATAGGATCCTATCATAACATTCATAATAATGAACTTCGTAATATCCACTGTATAATAAAGTACATTGATTTTTGAAAGTATGTAAGTTGCATCTAGAAATCACGATTTATTTTTCAACGTCTTCATATAATTCCATAATTTCGATACACATTAAGCCAGTAGGTTATCTTTTCAATATTTGAAAAAGAAAACCAAAAAGTTGCGATTTCTACTTTGGATTTAATAATTTGGGAGTGATTGGAAAACATCGCTCTGTTATATTTACTTTGCGAGTCTAGTCGATGATTATTCCTCTCTTTATGGGCATTTACCAATTTACAGGCTTGTGGGAATAGTAAAATTGATTTGAAGGTTAAAGACTTCATTAAACAACCTTATCACGACCCTTTAAATTGTAACTAGGCAAAGAATGAGACACTTCCAATTCTATAATCAACGAAACAAAACTTTATCATTTGAGGCCTTGAAAGTGAGATTGGCAGGAGCAGTGAATCGTAAAAACTTATTTTCTTCCTTTGTATTCTACAACCCGCGAGGGATTATAAGAAAATCTCCTTGTATTTACATTTTTTTCAGAATAGACATGTTTTCCAAGTTAGTTCTTAATACTAGAAAAGTTAGAGAATCTCCTCGACATAAAATGTGGTGTTTTTCATCGCTACGAAGAATTTCACTCTTTTAGTATTTTAGGAGGAATTTGCACTTAATGAAATGCATATTTCAACCAATGTAGTTCCATTACTGGGGAAATAAAAGATACACCACAACTTTCGAATCTTTATTTCACTTTTCGTTGAAAAGATTGAATTGAATTTACTGAACTCACGATAAAACCAAACGCAAACTTTTCATTAATTACGTATTTCAGATAAGTAATTTAGCTACAGAACTGTGCATCAAGATTCTGGTACGAAACAGATCCCTTATTATAAGATAAAATATCACTTTGCTGGCTACCCTGAGACCGAAGTTGCACATAGGTAAATTCCTATGAAAATAACTGAGATGCCCAGTCCAGCTTCTAATGATAAAGTAAGTTTGCTGAGGGAACGTGAAAACAAATTACCCATGGTAAATTTTCTGTTCTTTAAATGTTTCTCCACGAAATAACTTGAGGCGAAGGTGACGCTGTTGGCTATGAGAGGACCAATCGAAAAGGCTTCAATTTGATCGAATTAGAAATCTAAAAGCAAGATTTCATACCTGATTTGCCCAGGAAATAGTAGTAAACCACTGAACCTGCCTGATTGATCCCGAACGGAATAATGAACTTATAATTGAAAATGGTCCTTATAAGGGACCCCAGGGATAAATCGAAATCTTCTTGCTTGGTGTCTTTACTTCCTTTTTCCAGAAAAGGGTTTGTGATACCCCAAATGAGCCCTGCAATCACCAATCCTTTATCAACCATAAATTCTCTGAGTTATCACAATAAGAACTGACCTAACACTTCAGGCCTTATGATATGAGACCAAGAAATCTCTGTAGTTGCAACTTCACTCAATAATTCCGCCATAAACCTGCTTGTTTTTTTATTAGGTTAAAAGATTTAATAGACGAGTGTATTGGTACTTTACGCAATCAAAAGAATTTGAGAACGGTTCGCTTAACAAGACAAAGCCATTCTTTCTTTCAATCCGCTTACAGCAGGTATTTTCATCAAAGTTTTTGTTAGAATCTCACTAATGAACCTATGTTTTTGGAAAATTCATTATATATTCACGAGAAATAAAAAAAGACATAGAATGTACTTTCCTACAATTAACATCATGGAAATTCTGTTTGACAATTTGTTTTGGAATATACTGTGCCGAGTACAGAGGAATTTTTTGAATTGCTAAAATCATCATTTCACTTATAATTCTTTGCTTCGAGGAAATAAGCAACCAAAAATTTATTATCAATTATCTCTAAGGAAAAAATCAGGTCATGGATCTTTCTTTCATCGAAATTTACAGCTCAGGAGTTTACAAGAGCTGCTTCAAGCATGTTTTGAAGAACCCTGGTGAGCCAGCTGGAGACAAAGAGCAGGAAGCTTTCCAAGAATGCTTTAACCGCTTCTATGAGTCAAACAAAATTGTCGCAAATGCCTTCCACAAGTACACATTTTCCATTCCTCACAAGAAAGAGTATCCAAAATCCGACGATTAAACGCAGATATTCCTATATGCATACAGTTGCATACAGTCTATGCTGATGCCACTCTGTATTCCTTGAATTTTAGCGATTTATTCACACAACTCGCTGATGTATTTGCATTGTTTTACCAATATGCCTAAGGAGTAAATCTGCATTCTTCAGAGACATTCTACATAAAGATTTCAAAGGGATTTGCGTTAGCTTGAGGTCATCTTATTCCATTTGAAGATAAATCAGAAAAGAGTCAATTAGAGGGGCATGGAATCTTAAATTCGCTCTCTGATAACCTCTTCATCCGATAGAAAGGTTAGTATCAATTTCCACTTAAGGCTGACCAAAAGTCAGGGTAATACCGAATAGAATTCTCTCAACTATCGATGACTATCATCGCAATTTTTATGTGAAAATTCCAATTAGCCGTGTCTATTAGAAAGAAAAGAGAATATGTATAGAAACTAAAAGGAGGAAATGTAGCTTCTATGGTATATATTGTATGCTCAGCTGTGGAGGAACAATATCAGCTTAATTAATTGAGTTAAAATCAATTTTAGTTCTCAGAGAATCAAGAATTAAAACAATAACCAGCATCTTTGTGAAACTCCAGAGCAAGTCCTTTCTATTTGTATAATTTGCGAGTGAATAATACTGTGAGGCTGCTCGTATCTCAATACTGAAAAAAATTCGATGTGTTTTTTTGTTTTTATCTTCTCTCCTTCTATTTTAGAGTTAGTTGGAAAAGTAAAATTTATGCCAATACTATCTTCAACTATGATGAACAGTGTGAAGATTATCATCTCTACGTTTCCAGTTTCCAGAGACCTGCATCTTTGGTATCATATTTTGGAATCAAGGCATAATTCGATGGAAATTAACCAAAGATGCCAAAATTTTCACACCAATAACCCACAGCGGAGATCAAATAACAAGCACAAAGCATAATTTACGAATCTCTTTTGAGTGATTAAGATGTTTGTCTACTTCTCAGCGATCAACAAAACTGGCGACTCTCTAATTCAACAGAATTAATTAAAATTTCATGAATCGTGTTAGCGATAATTAAAAATTC